>Ga0164310_10000265_pt1 | contig 26951 bp, 25 predicted proteins | sample GuaBasSedimGuay1_FD_121795 | JGI IMG/M metagenome (GOLD analysis project Ga0164310, IMG submission 121795) | Subseafloor sediment microbial communities from Guaymas Basin, Gulf of California, Mexico - Guay1, Core 4569-9, 0-3 cm | ecosystem: Environmental > Aquatic > Marine > Hydrothermal vents... | reverse complement strand
TACCACTTCTGTCCCCGCGCAGACAACGCTCCTGTAGGGCAGACATCAATGCATTGCCCACAAAACTTGCAATCGGTTTCAATGTGGGGTTTTTCAAATGAAGTACCAATTTTGGTGTCGTGACCTCGCTTCGTAAAGACAAGAATATGCGCACCTTCCACTTGTTGGCAAACGCGAACACAACGACCACAATGGATACAGAGATTATAGTCGCGGTCGAAAAAGGGATCATTACGCTCTATGGGAAGTTCTTTATAAAAAATAGGAAAGCGGATGGTTTTAAAGTTCAATTCCTCGGCAATTGCTCGAACCTCGCACATGTCTTTATTTGGGCAAGTATTGCAACCAGTAATAACACCGGCTTTCATTATTCCTGAATTAAATTTGTCGCAGTGCTCTGCTTGAGCACAGATCATACAACTACTGGGATGTTCTGAAAGGATTAACTCGAAAATGGCTCGCCGGAGTTTCTTTATCTCGAGATTATTAGTAGTAATCACCATTCCATCTTTCGCCGGTGTTGTACATGCATTCATGAACCCGGGAACACCATGCACTTTTATCATACAAAGACGGCATGCACCAAAAGAGGGGAGACGCTCATGTGCACAAAGAGTAGGAATATGGATATTATTCTCCCGAGCAATTTCGAGAATAGTTTTCCCTTCGACAAATGGAACTTTTTTACCATCAATGACTAACATGAATCACATCCACCTTGTCTACTTTTCGGATGGCTTTTGCAGGGCAGTTGGTGAAACAGACATCACACTTAATGCACTTCGTAATGTCGATAGAGTGGGGCTGTTTTTTCTCGCCAGATACCGCACCAACAGGACAACGCTTCCGGCAAATTTCACAGCCAATACAAGTCTCTGCATCAACAACATACACGAAAAGATCCTTACAAACCTTCGCGGGGCAACGTTTGTCTACAATATGAGCAACATACTCATCTCTGAAGTAAGTAAGGGTAGTAATAACCGGGTTTGGAGCGGTTTTCCCAAGACCACAAAGCGACCCTTCACTAATGGTATGAGCCAGCTCTTCTAACAGCTCAAAATCGTCAATAGTCCCTTCTCCTTTGACAATTTTGGTTAAAAGATTCAATAGTTGTTTTGTGCCAATTCGGCAGGGGACACATTTTCCACAGGACTCATTCTCAGTGAATTGGAGAAAATATCGCGCAAGATCAACAACACATGTATCAGAATCGATGACAACAATGCCACCAGAGCCCATTATTGCCCCCAGTTTATTCAAATTCTCATAATCAAGAGGTTCATCCATAAATGCCGCAGGGATAGTACCGCCAGAAGGACCGCCAACTTGAATTGCCTTGAATTCTTTATCCTCATATATGCCACCGCCAATATCATAAATGACTGTTCGGAGAGTAGTACCCAATGGTACCTCGATAAGACCACTTCGTCTAATTTTGCCCACCAACGAAAAGGTTTTTGTTCCTTTGGACTTCTCGGTGCCGAAGCGAGCATACCATTTACTCCCATTCCGGATGATAGCTGGGACAGTACCTAATGTTTCAACATTATTAATCACTGTAGGCTTCCCCCAAACACCATGTTGGGAGGGATAAGGGGGTTTTTGCCGGGGCATACCTCGTTCTCCCATAATCGAAGCAATAAGCGCTGTCTCCTCACCACAGACAAATGCACCCGCGCCCTCTTTCAACTCGATTTCAAAAGAAAAGTCGCTTCCGAGGATATTCTCTCCTAAAAGTCCAAACTTTCGCATGTCTTTCAAGGCTTTTCGAAACCGTTGAATGGCTAATGGGTATTCTGCGCGACAATAAATATACCCTTTTACAGCAGAAATGGCATACCCGGCAATCAAGAGCCCCTCAAGAACAGCATGTGGATCGCCTTCAATCAACGAGCGATTCATAAAAGCTCCAGGATCGCCTTCGTCGGCGTTACAGATCACATATTTCTCAGGATCCTTTTCTGCACGGGTGAACTTCCATTTTAAACCAGTCGGGAAGCCAGCACCACCACGTCCTCGCAGACCGGAATCGGTAATTTCCTGGATGACCGTTTCGGGTTTCATCTGTAAAACTTTGTTCAACGCTTGATAACCGTCATTCGCTAAATAATGTTCAATGTTTTGAGGGTCGATTAAACCACAATTTTTCAGAACAATGCGTTTTTGTGCTTTAAGCATCGGATGGTCCCAAATGGAGGGGATTGTTGTTTCTGAGCCATTTGGGGATGATAATGCACCAATTGCTTTGTCAGGTTGGGGGTCGTTTTTCACCAAATAATTTTCAACGATCTCTGCTGCTTGAATGGCTTGCACATTTCCATAGAAAATAGTGGGATGCCCTTTTTTTTGAACTGCAATAATCGGTTCAAGATAGCAAGGGCCAATGCAACCAACTTCTACTATCTCGAGTGGGAGTGTTGCTTTTAACTCTTTTATTGCTTCAATAACAGGGAGAACACCAGCCGCACGCCCACATGATGCTGCCCCAGCATAGATTACAGGGGTTTTTTGGGCATGCAACTTATCCCAGGACCTTTTCGCTTTTTGAACGAGGGTGTCAAAATCAGTCATCCGTCATTTTCCTCCACCTTTCGCGGGAGTTTTCCGGGGCGCATTTGCCCGCCGATATTTCCGCAAGATTTTAGTTACTTTGGCAGCACTCATATTTCCAAAGACATTGTCATCAATAACCATGACAGGAGCCAAAGCACAACAACCCAGACAGTACACACTCTCAATACTGAAAAGACCATCTTTAGTAGTCTCACCAGGTTGAATATGTAATTCTCTGCAGATCTTATCCAGCAATGATTGAGCACCTCTGACATGGCATGCAGTACCCATACACACCCGAATTTGATGTTTCCCTGGTTTCACGAATTTAAACTGGGAATAAAAAGTTGCAACACCATAAATACGATGCTCTGAAATTGCTAGCTCCTTAGCAATAAAAGAAATAACAGGTTCGGCCAAATAATGAAACTCTGCTTGTATATCCTGGAGGATTTGAATGATATTCCTCGGGTCATTCTCATGTTTTACGAGGATTTTGTGAATCTTCTTGATAACGTTGTCAGAGAGCTTAAAATCATGATGAATGATCTTTAAGCTATCACTGGTCATAATTATTTCCTCTGTTATAAGCGCAAATTTACTTGCTTTTGATGATGGCTCACCAACTCTTTAATGCTCTTTCTTTGGAACCCACCACTTCTTTTTACCAGTAAATGCTATCCTCCAGCATTACATGTTGTAGGTCCTCTTGGCTTAAGCTATGCCAATGACACCCTTTTTTCGAGCAGAAATAGAAATCGATCATTTGTCGTAGCGCCGCCACTTCCACATGTACTGCTGGGGCACCACATTTCTCACATTTAATGTCTTTTGATATCAGATTGAAGTCACAGAATGGGCAGGAGATAGTTTTGACAACTGCTCCTTCCGGAATGAAAATTGTAGATTTGTTTTTGAAGACATTAAGATAGGGGCTGAGAAGCAGATACCCTTTCTCATGATATTCGTTTTCAATCTTAAAGATGACTGAATTCTTTTCAACCAGGCCTTTTTCGCAATTCGGACAATATATTCGTAGAAATGTTCCAGTTTTGATGATCTCCTTTTGCACCTCTTTTTCGAGACCATCATGAAGCTCTACTACCGATGGATCGGCAACATGGTCTAACAAGTACGTGGAAATTTGGGATAAATCCTCAAATTCTATATTGTGCTTTTTACATCCTGCTCTAGAACAGAAACGTACGACCCCTCCTTCAGTGATTTTAAGAGGAATCATCTTCGCACCACACTCGTCACAATCTCGTTCTGAGGTAATTTCTTTATAACAATAGGGGCAATAGAATAGGTATTCCTTGCCTTTTTCAATAGTCAAGTCTGTTTGATAGTTATAACTGCCGTAAAACGCACTCAACCTTATCGTTCCTTTCTTTTCACCATCCTTTATTGTTAGTTTAATACTGGGAATATCATCCACCAATTCTGAAGAATCCATTAATGACGCGCCACAAATCGGGCAATTGCATTTTAAGGATATGTAGCTATACATGCTTACCCTCCTTGGTTTTTAATTTTGGAGTAGAAAAAAATGAATTATGTTTTATTACGGCACCATGGTATTTAATCATTTCCTACAAATTTTTAAGTAAAAACTCATTTTTGAGTAATTTTGTCAGCAGGGGAAAATAAGGGGAAAAAAGATGAAGTGTAAAGCGTCAGATGCGATAAGAATTACACTTGCAAGCATCTTGCGATGTAGATAATGAAGCAAGGGTAGTTTCAATGATCGCTTCCATGAGAAAGGCCTTTTCCTTAAAAATAGTGAAAACTTCATCAATTGAGATTCGATCTTGAAGGCCGGCTGCAAAATTGGTGACAAGACAAAGCGTAGCATAACACATGCCAAGTTCACGAGCAAGGACACATTCTGTCACAGAAGTCATTCCAACCACTGTTGCTCCAAGCAATTTAAATGCAGTAATTTCTGCGGGTGTTTCGAAACGCGGACCATCAGTACAAATATAAACACCAGCATTGTGGATAGGGACTTGTAACTTTTCCCCGGCTGTTAGAATGGTTGAACGTATGTCTGGACAATAGGGCGTTGAAAAATCAGTATGAACTACCCCACCAACAGTTCTACCAGAATGAAGAGTTATTGAAAAAGTCCCATCAAAAAAACTCTTCGGGCGGCCGGTTGTAAAATCGATAAATTGCTCGGGAAGGACTAAAGAGCCGGGCGGAACGGCAGGTAAGAGCGAACCGACTGCGCTAGTAGAAATAAGACGATCAACACCGAGCTTATAAAGAGCATAAATATTTGCCCTACAATTTATTAGATGGGGTGGGATGGTGTGATTCTTACCGTGCCGGGGAAGGAACGCCACTTCTTTATTGCCAATTTTGGTTAGAGCCACTTCTGCAGTTCCAAAGGGGGTTTCTATGAGTTTTGTTTTCAGCTCTCGTTTCAGCTCGTAGAAACCAGAACCACCAATTAAACCTATTTTAGCCATTGTTCTCTCTAAAAGTAGTGACGCCTTGCCTTTTGGTTTTTTTGGAGAAAAAAGCAGTCAAAAGATTTAAGATTCTAAGCAAGCTGAAGTAGCTTTATGTCAGACTATGAGAAAATGTTAAAGCGTGCACGAGAGCAACTGCCAGAAAAAATCTTCGAAAAATCGAGGTTCGAACCCCCAAAACCACAGATTGCTATTGAGGGAAATCGAACTTTCTTTAAGAACTGGCACCAAGTTGTTTCAGCGATACATCGGGACGAAAACCATCTCCTTAAATTCCTCACCAAAGAATTAGCAACATCAGCAACTATTGAAGGGCAAAGAGCAGTCTTTGCAGGCAAGCATTCAAGAAGCACTATGATAGATTTAATCAATCGCTATTTGAAAGAATTTGTGATCTGCCCAGAATGTCATAAACCTGACACACACATTGTTAAAGAAGACAGAATAAGCTTCCTTGTATGTGAGGCTTGTGGTGCCCGTACAAGTATAAAGTCGGTTTAAATGTGCTGAGAAGTGTAAAAAGACAAAATATCTGAGAGATTTTAATGCCTGAAAACCAACGCTTCTACCTCCGAGCACGCCAAACAGAGAAAGAATATTTGGTGGCAATTTGCGATGCCGAATTACTAGGTGAAACCATTTGCGACGGTGACCTAGAATTGTATGTTAGCGAACGCTTTTTTGGAGGAGAACTGGTAATTCAGGATAAATGCATTGAAGAAATGCTTAAAGCCACCAGTTTGAACATCATTGGCCAAAGCATAGTTAATCTGGCAATAAAACACCGAATAATAAATGAGCAATCAGTTATGTGGATTGATTGCCCTGAGCATGGGAAGGTTGGGCATGCAATGCTCCTTCGGTAAAAAAATAAAAGCGCCGTAGAAGAAAATTTTCGGGGGAAGTTATTATGAGTAAATTTTGTTGTAAATGTGGCAAAACAGATGCAGAAGGACAGATAATTGATGGTTTTTGTCTTGAATGTTACAAAGACGAATTTCCCCTCATAAAAAGCTTGCCGGCAAAACAATTAGTTCTTACGCAATGTAAAATTTGTGGGGATTTTATGTATCATGGAAAATGGCGAGGAACCCATGAAGACCGAAAAGAAACAATCCAGGAAATTATTGATGAGTTCTTTTCAAAAGCAAAAAAGGTGAAGAATTGTAAGAAGGTATTAGTGGCAGATTTCGATGAGCCATTGCCTGAGGAGGCTGGAAAACAAACTATTCGAATAGTCTTTGAGGGGAGTCCAAAAGAAGAGGTCCCACCTTACCAACAAGAAGTAGCACTTGAAATGGTTGTTAATATCGGCGTTTGCGACCGCTGTGCAAAACTCGCACGAGGATATTTTGAATCGATCATCCAAATTAGAAGCGAGAAAAGAATAATCAAAGAAGAAGAACAGTTAAAAATCTCGGAACTAATACAGGAAAAAAAGGCTGAAATGGCTGACGGCAATAAAATGGCCTACATTTCAAAAGTGGTCGATAAGGCAAAAGGAGGTATTGATCTTTTCATTGGGAGCGAAGAATTTGCAAAATCATTAGCAAAATATCTCACCGAAAAACTGGCGGCCTCAATTGAATACAGCACAAAATTAAAGACCATGAAAGATGGCAAACCGATTTATCAATCAACCTATTGCGTGCGGATCCCTTATTTTGAGATTGGTGATGTTGTTCGTTATCAATCAAAAGCATACCAGATAGTAGGAATTAATTATGGAAGAGTGGAACTGCTCAATCTGAAAACGCGAGAGCATAAAACACTTTCATTAAAAGAAAGCCATCCCTCCTTTCTTAAAGTGCTCAAGAAAAAAGACCAATTTCAACGCTTCATAATCGTTGCAATTCAAGGAGCCTACATTTCAGTTATGAATGCAGTCTCTTATGAATCGATGGATGTTAACCGACAAGTGATCACTCCAGAGCACAAAGAAGGAGAAGAGATCTTGATGGTGGAATTACCAGAAGGATTGTTTGAAGTTCAAGACCTCTAAGAAAGCACTAAAGGGGGGGTATTTTCTAAGGCAGAAACTATTAATGCTTAACTAGCGGTGGGGGACATAGAGAACTTTGATTATGTGTCATTAAAATTTGACTTTTTATTAAAGGACACTCCAGCAAGAGATCCTTTTAGGAAATGACGCCTTTGTTAGGGGGATGATCGAAGCGGGGGTAAAAATCTCAGCTGTTTATCCAGGCTCACGCACCAGTGAAATTGGTGTTCGATTGGCAGAGATAGCAAATGAAAGTGGGATTTACTTTGAGTTTTCGACAAACGAAAAAGTTACAACAGAATTAACTGCTTCAGCAGCCATTGCCGGAGCGCCTGCAACAGTCTTTATGAAAAGTGTCGGGCTAAATGTCGCAGCAGACTCCTTTGTATAATTGAGCATGTTTACTATGCCGGGAGGTTTAGGAGTGATTTTGGGGGATGACCTAGGATTGCACTCATCTCAAAATAGGCAAGATAATCGGTATTACACGAGAATAACTCACATCCCAATGCTCGAACCCGTGAACGTTCAAGAAGCAAAAGATTTTGTAGTGTTTGCAATGGAATACGCTCAACAATGGAAAATGCCGGTAGTTATGGCTTAGCTCAACGAGGAAGAGTGGTTGTCTCAGATCTGGTAATCGGTTATGATCCTACAGAATCGCCACTCTGTGCCTTCGGAGAAGCAGACATTATCATTGCATTGGAGGCCTTAGAAGCGCTACGATCAATGCCATGTTTGAAGCCAAAAGGCATTGCAATTGTTAACACTACCACCTATCAATCACTCACAGTTAGAATTTCAAAAGGGGCAATCTAATATCCAATACTCGAAACAATTGAAACTGAATTAAAAAGAATAGCAAACAAAGTACTATTGGTTCCAGCTCAAAAAGATACTTAAAAATTGGGGGCTAGCCGATCAATGAACATGATACTCATCGGTGCTTTGGTAGCAAATACAACTTCTTGCCGTTTTCTAAAGATGAAATTATCGCAGGCATGAAGACCATCTTACCAGAAAAATATGTCGAGGTCAATATCAAGGCATTCGAAAAAGGATTAAGCTATGAATTTTAAACACCCAAGACTTGAAAAAAACAAAACCGCTTTTTAACCTCTAAGGAAAAATAACAAGGAACCTCTAAATTAAGCGCATCTAAATGAAACATGAGATGAATGGAAAATGAGAGCTATCCGCCGTAAAGAAAAAGCAATTAGGACCACTAAGGAAATGCAGGAGATCCTTTTACAAGCAAAACACATTACTTTAGCCATGTGCACAAATAATGAACCCTATCTTGTAACAGTAAGTCATGGGTTATGATAAAAAACAAAACTGCTTGTATTTTCATTGCGCGGCAGAAGGCAAGAAGATTGATATTCTCCGAAAAAACAACCTTGTTTGGGGGCAAGCACTCTTGGATAAAGAGTATGTGCATGGAAAATGTGACCACCTTTATGCCACCACACAATTCAAAGGGAGAGTTGAATTCATCACCGATTTGGCTGAAAAGAAAAGGGCATTGACGTTAATGATTCACCAACTTGAAGAAGAATCGCAATGGGAGCAAGTAATGACTAACCAATTGACAGACAAGGCAATTAAGGATGTAACAATTGGCAGAATCGACATTGATTTTATGTCGGGTAAGCAAGCTGTAAAAAGTTGAGCCATTAGAAGCAAGCACACAGTTGTTTTTCAACCAAATAAATTAAGGGCGGTAAAGACCACAGCACCAATAATGAATGCTATAAGAACTATTCCGGAGAGTAAGATGGCCATACGAAGTCGCTTTAACTTCCGTTTGTGTAAGCAAGAAGAACAAAGAGGGGAAACTCGTGTTCCTTTTAACTCTTCCTCAAGATGAACTTTACAGATAGGGCGATGGCATTCAGAACAATACGCATGACTTTCGCGCCCACAAATATAACATTCTCTCATGATGTTCCACAACCCGTTTCAGAACAAAAGAAAAAAAAGAGTTAGAAGGGAAAATCGTACTGTTTTAATCCTAACTCTTCTTTCATAAATAAAAGGTCGTTTTGAAGACTTTTGTTCAAAGGAACGCCTTCTTTTCGTATTTTCTGTTCCATTTCGAATTCTTTTTCACCCGCCGTGTAAATCCTTGATTGCCTCGGCGCTTTTTTGGAGTTTCGAAGGGAGCGACAAATGTCGCCTGCGATTTTCTTAAAAGTTTCCAACTGGATGAACTTTGAGACATCGATAGCTAAAAAGAAGTGCCCAATTTTGTATCCTTTATCAAGAGTCAAATCTTTTAAGAAAGGACCGCCGGACAGCGCCGCAGAAAGGATCTCTACAAATGCAGCATAACCATAGCCCTTATGTCCGCCGAGCAACTCACCGGCACCTCCCAAGGGTAAGAGAGCAGCTTTCCCCTCTTTGAGGTCTTTTAAAATTTGCACGGAATCTGTTGCCAATTCACCTTTCTCATTGATAACCCATCCCTTAGGTATAGGGCTTTGTGTTCTTGAGTAAACCTCGATTTTCCCTCTTTGAGTGATTGATGTTGCACAATCTAGAACAAATGGAAAGGCTTCATCTGTCGGGATGCCAAACGTTAAAGGATTTGTACCCATCATTGGTTCTATGCCAAAAGTAGGGGCGATAGAGGGACGAGCATTCGTTATTGCCATACCAATCATATTCTCTTTACAAGCCATAAGGGCATAATAGCCGGCAATACCAAAATGAGTTGAGTTGCCAACTGCCACAGCTCCTGTGCCATATTCTTTAGCTTTTTTAATGGCAAGTTCCATTGCTCGGTAGGCGGCCACATGACCCATGCCATGATTAGCGTCGATGGTTGCTGTTGTTGGGCTTTCCTTAACAATAGTTAATTTAGTAACGGGTTTTTGTATTCCGGCTTTAATACGGTCATAATACATTTTCAAGCGCTGAACACCATGGGAGGTAATGCCCCGTAAATCTGAGGTAATCAATACTTCAGCACAGATTTCAGCATCTTCCAGCGGAACCTCTAAGGCTATAAAGACATCTTTCATAAAATCCCGCAAAAGATTAACATCAATTTTTACAACTTCATCGGTCATCTTTCTCACCAGCAACTTTTACTAAAGGAATTCTTTTATTGAGTGTTTAAAGAGCAATTTTACTTTTAAATGTACGCAGAATCGGCAGAAAAATTTCAATATAAAGCAATAGGAACGTCCACAAACTCGATTAAATAAAACAATGAATGGTTTTTAAATAAGTTGGAATCATAATACTGTTGTTAAATCGGAAAGTGATGTGAAACTATGGTTCGTTATCTCTGCATTTCTGAAAAACCCACCGCAGCAAAGCGCATTGCAGCTGCTCTTGATGAAACAGGAAAAGCACGAAAGATACCAACACCACGAACCTTTGCCTCAGTACCCGTGTATGAATGCAAGAACAACGGGGATATTATTTATGTTATTCCTGCGCTGGGGCATCTGTATTCTACAGTCGAGGACTCGATAAAAGGCTGGCACTATCCAACCTTTAACTATAAATGGGTACCAACCTATCTTGCACAACAAAAAAACAATACCAGACCGTTTATTTTAGCCTTTAAGAATTTCAGCGAAAAAGTGGATGAAATAATCATCGCAACAGACTATGACCTCGAGGGTGAAGTCATTGGGGCATCAATTGCAAAGTTTGCCTGTAAAAAAGAGCTTAATTCTGTTCGACGTATGAAATTCTCCACCCTCACTAAAAAGGAAATTCTCGAATCTTACAAAAACATGCACCCATCTATTGACCTAAATTTAGCACAAGCTGGTTTTACACGACACGAAATCGATTGGCTCTATGGGATCAATCTTACCCGTGCCTTAACTTTGGCTATCAAACATGCCACTGGGAGATATAAGCTCATTTCTACCGGCCGCGTTCAAGGACCCACTTTAAAATTTGTTGCCGACCGAGAGCGGGAGATTCAGACATTTGTCCCAATTCCACGCTGGGCGATTGAAGCAACCATTATTTTAGACGGTGAAGAAATTGCCTTGGAATATCAGGAAAAATTCATCCCTACTCTTGCAGAAGCCGAGCAAATTGTCCGTGAAACAACCGACACTGAGGGGATTGTTAGTAAAATTACAGAACGACAGTTTTCCCAAAAGCCACCTCTTCCATTCAACTTAGGTACATTACAATCCGAAGCATATCGTTATTTTGGTTATTCGCCTTCAAGAACTTTGAAAATCGCTGAACGGCTCTATCTAAATGCCTTGATTTCCTATCCGCGGACTGGAAGTCAGCAATTTTCCGAAACTATTAATCACAAACAGATTTTAAAAGAATTAACAAAAAGCGAGCTTTATCGCGACCGTGCAGAGAAGCTCTTACAAAAGACAACTCTAAAACCAACAAAAGGAAAGAAAAAAGATCCAGCACATCCACCGATTCATCCCACAGGAAAAAAGGCACCAGCCGCACTTCGAACAGAAGACAAGAATATTTATCGCTTAATCACATGTCGCTACCTAGCACTCTTTGGGGAACCGGCAGTGAAAAAAAGCTTGCGTCTTGATATTAACTTTAATGGATACATTTTCTTCTTAAGAGGAATGAAAGTTTTAAAGAAAGGATGGTTGGAATTATATGCCCCCTTTGGCAAGGTAGAGGAGATTGAACTCCCTGAATTAAAAAAAGGCGACACTGTTAAAATGTTAAAAGTGAGGAAAAAGCAGAGTTATACACAACCACCTGCAAGATACAATCCCAACTCCTTGTTAAAGAAAATGGAAGAGGAAGAGCTTGGTACCAAAGCAACAAGAGCAAATATCATTGATATTCTTTATTCGAGAGGTTATATCGAAGACGAAAGCATCTACGCAACAGACTTGGGGTTTGCAGTAATTGATACACTTGAGAAAAATAGTCCGGAAATCATTGAAACCGAATTGACAAGACATTTAGAACGGAATATGGAGAAGATCCGTTCCGGCGAGAAAACACGCGTGGAAGTGTTAATGGAAGCAATAAGAGAGTTAAAGAACATTCTCGAAAACTTCCACAAAAAGGAAGAAATCATTGGTGTTACCCTACAAGAACAAGTTCAAAATTTGAAACAAAGACAAAGAATTCTCGGTCCGTGCCCCATCTGTAAACAGGGTGAATTGATCATCACCCGCTCTAGAACAACACAAAAACGTTTTGTTGGGTGTACAGGTTACTATAAAAAGCTCTGTGATTGGAGCGCACCAATTCCACAACAAGGCTATGCCACACCGGCAAAGAAGAATTGCCCCCATTGTGGTTTTCCAATGCTAACGATTAGGAAGCGAGGAAAAAGACCTTATACGATTTGCCCCAACTGGCTAAAATGCCCGGGAACACCACAAGAGGTATTGGATAACTATCAAAACCAAAAAGCAGAAGCACTAGAAGCAATTGGAGAAGATGAGGAGGACGAACTGTGAAGCAATGTGTAATTTGTAAGGCTACAATTGAAAAAGGAACTTTGTGTGAAGCACATGCAATTGCAAAGACCCATTTAGAAGAAAAATATCAAGAGTGGAAACGCGCCTTTGGTAAGTTAACGAAAAAAGAGTATTACCAAAAACTTGTGGATGACTCGAACATACCAATTGGCGACTGGGCGCGAGAAGTTGCCGAATATTTTTTGAAGGAAGAAAACAAAAAACGATAAAGAATAATATCTCGAGTTGATTTTGGTGGCTCCGGCGAAGATTTTAGGGTTTGGTCAAGTACTATGGGATTATACGGTCGAAACGGATTTTTCCTTTTTAGAGAAACGAGGCTTTACACTTGGAGGGCATCATTTAGTGGATAAAACAACTCTTCAAAAGCTGTTGAGAACATTAGAGGAGGAAGGGCATACAGTGATGAAAAATCCCGGCGGAAGCACAGCTAATGTTATGTCAAATTTAGCAAAGTTAGGGACAAAAAGCGCTTTCTGTGGGAAACATGGTAAAGATCAAGACGGCTTTGAGTATATGAAAATTCTTCAAAGAGAGGGCGTAATTACTTACGAGTTGCTGGATGAGAAGGAAGCAACCGGACGGTTACTTTGCATTATCACGCCTGATAAAGAGCGAACCTTTGTAGTCCATTGGGGAGCGGCAGAACAAATGCCTGCAACAAGGATAGAAAAAAGTCTCATCCAATCAGCTGAGCTTTGCCATGTAGAAGGTTACTTAATAATCAATTCAGCTGAGGTACTGAAGAAAATCTTCGAAAATGCCTACTGCTTAACATATGACCTCGCAGCCCATACAGTAGTCAACCGCACCCGGCCGGTCTTGCAAGAACTAATGAAACAACATCCACCGTTCATCCTCTTTGCGAACCTCTTCGAAGGAAAAACATTCACACAGAAAAACAGCCCAAAAGAGATTAGTGATGAAATGCTAAAATTCGCAGAAATAGCTGTCTTAACCTTAGGACCAAAAGGCGTCATTATTAAAACACGAGAAGGAGAAGAGCATTTCGAAAAGGCACTCCCAACTCCAGTGGTTGATACTACAGGGGCGGGTGATGCCTTTTCTGCGGGCTTTCTTCATGAATTTTTAAAAACGATGGATATTAAAAAAGCAGCTCGGTTGGGCGTAAAAACGGCAAGTGCAACAATAAGGAGAATGGGTGCTCGTTCATTTCACCCTCAACAACTTAAAGAACTATGCTAAAGACAAATTTTATGAACAAAATGAAATTCGAACCACGGGTCACTTTTTTCATTTAAAAAGCTTAATAATAAGGTTTTTCTTTTAAATTACTCAGAGATGACTTCCAAGAAAAGTTTGATTGTAAATATAACTGTGATTTTTATTGTGCTTTTGTCGGTGACCAATACTCTAGCATTCACAATTCCTTTAATTCGAGGAAGAAAAATTGATGTGGGGCAAAGTGTTGACCTTTTTAGTATAGCATCTTCTAAAACGTATAAAATTCATCTAACAAAAGGCAAGACTTATACTATTATCGTAACTATTGATTACTTCTGGCAGAAAGACTATAGCATCACATTGTTTGATTCCTATTTATTGCTTTCAGGAAAAAAAGTGGATGGGCCCGGTTATACTGGAGAAAGCTTCGAGTTTACTGCAAGCAAAACAGGCATTCATTATTTTTCATTAAATATTGCCTCCTCTTTTGGGACACTGATTGTACGAGAAGGCTCCTATGGTAGCACTGCACAAGCAAAATCGTTTTTTAATGTTGCAAACCTATTTTTATATCTCTTACCTGAGATACTATTGCTCCCAATCTTTCTAATTATGATGTTTCTTTCTTTAAAAATCCAATCTGCAATTGCTAGAAACGATTCGAAAAAAACCTCTGCAGCTTCAGCTCCATATAGCCCAATCTATAAACCATATATTTCTTCCTCTCCTTTAACAATAACAAAGAGTGAAGAAGAACGCATTGAAGATTTTAAGAGGATCCTAAAACGATATGTGTCTATTTCTTTAGAGGAACTAGCCAAGATATTAGATTTCAGAGACATCATTTCTTTACAAGATTGGTTAATCGATCTACCGGAATCAATTCCATTTCAAGTTTCTAATGATAGGGTGTTCTTTCAAAACAAACTGCAAACAGATGAGAAGGAGAGGGAAAAAACAGCAAAAACACTTGCAAAGAGTTTGATAAGATTACAAGAGAAAACATGTTATTATTGCGGGATGCCTTTAGACGAAAAAGCTCAGACATGTAGCTCTTGTGAGAGAGAAGTTCTTTACTGCAATGTATGCAAACTTCCAATCTCTTTTGGCGAACAAGCAGGCAAATGCCCGGAATGTGGCACGATAGGGCATCTCGCCCACCTCCAAGAATGGTTAAAGGTGAAAGGAAAATGTCCCTACTGTCAGTGCAGGCTCCTACCTGAAGAGGTAATAATATTGGATGGACCCCCCTCAAAGAAGAAAGCCTAACTAAATGCGATTTGTAATCCTTTACAACAGGAAACGCCTTCACGTTCAAACTACAGTGACATATTGCATCTCTTTGCATTGGTTACGTTAGTACTACTAATTTCAATTGTATTAATGGTAAGAAAAGGCCCGTTACTTGATAGTTAGAAAACAACTAGTAATTTGTTAAAGAAAGTGCTACAGTTTATAAAGTAGAGTAATCTTGTTTAATTAATAGTGCTTAAAAAAAGTCGTGGTTATCGTGGTAGAAATCAGCCGAGAGAAGTTAATTTCTTTGCTAGAAAAATTGGTAAGTTTTAAGACAGTTAATCGCCCTGCAGAAGGGATAAAGTTGGGAAAAGAATGCCCAGAATTTATAGTGCAGTATTTGCAAGAACGAGGGATTGCTGCTCAACTTTTTGAGGATGAAGGTTATTATTCTGTCTATGGAAAAGTTGGCAATGGTAAGTTCCACTTGTTGCTCATGGCTCACTTTGATGTTGTCCCTACTGGTGAGGGATGGGCAACAGATCCCTTTGAACTTGTCATCAAAGACAATCTTGCTTTTGGTCGGGGTGTTATAGATAATAAGAACAATGTTGCATCCATAATGACAATTCTCCCTTTGATCCGAGAATTAAATCTTGAAGATAAATTGACTGTTTGTTTTGAACTCTCTGGTGATGAGGAAATTGGTGGTGTCCACAGCGCGGGCAATTACTTGAAAAAATTCAAGCGTATGCCTGATGCAGTAATGAATCTTGATGGGGAAGGGTTGGTAATTATCTCTCGACGGAGAAATGCCATGGGGGCAGTAATTTCCCTTCCAAAGAAAACAGCACAAATCAGGGGGCACATCGAACAAAAGACATTTGTTACTGATCAATGGGGGCGTCATTCAGCGTATCAAAACCCTGGAGGAGATGTTCATTGCATGCTTCGTGCCTCACGGGAAGTAAGCTTCAATGCTTGGAAAGTAGCACATCTTACTGGGAAATTTATCAAAGGAAATGTTGTTCCGGATGAAGTGAGCCTCGAGGTTGTTATCCCAGATAAGACCATAAACGCTAAAGTAACTTATGATGAACATCTAACAATGCTCTTCGAAAACTTGCGTTTTCTGGTTCGAACACAATTTCCCACTGCGTTTTCTACCTATGGGATAACGATTGGTCCAAATATGTTATTAGAAAAAGACGACCAGTGGGAATTACTCTTAGACATTCGAGCAATGACTCAAGATTATACTGTAGCTGAGCATACGTTGCGAAAAATGTGCGATGAATTATTTGGTGCTGAGTATTCTTTAACCTTCAAACCTGGTCAGGGAATGGTCAACACCCCTAAAGATTCAATGTTAATTAAGACAGCCCTCGAAGTATCCAAACAATTTAACTTCCCAGCGAAAGTGGTGGAAAAAGGAGGCGCTTCCGACGCACGCTATTTCTCCCGTGAAGGCATCCCCACCTTTGATTTTGGACCGATAGGTGGTGGAGTGCATGCTAAGAATGAATGGCTGGACCTTGATTCTTTTGTTGCAGTAACCAATTTCTACTTCGAGATGGTAAAGAAACTATTAGAAAAAATGAGCTAAACTTCCGGGATTTAGGTTTCATCGTTAGAGTTAAAAAGAACTTTTGGGCAATAATTAATTACCCCTGCGGGGATAGTCAAGTGGTCAAAGACGCAAGATTCAGGCTCTTGTCTCGTAGGAGTGCAGGGGTTCGACTCCCCTTCCCCGCACCACAACTTTTTCTTTAAAGCCTATTTTTTAAATGGAATATTATTGAAAGTTTTCCTGCGGAGCTACAAGTGTAGGAAAGCACCTTTGAGCTGAAAAAAACACTTTTTTTAGGAAAAACAAATCATTACGTAAAGTTTAAAAAAAAGGTGGCACGTTTCTTTTCATGGTTACTAATATGGTTGCCGCAGAATTTCATCTAGAGTTCGCTTGGCGCGATTAATTCTAATCCTCCTAGATGAAAGAAGGCTTCCTATTGGTAGCACCACTCTATTTTTTGGAGGTTTTTCATGTGAAGAATCAACAAGTAACTAATACTAGTATCGATGCCTTTTCCGGCAAAATAACTAATTACGAGCGCGCGATGCTTGAATTTGGTATTCAAGACATTAGCGAGATAGCTGATTCCCTCGAGGGAAGGATGAACCACAAGTACTTCCGGCGCAGGTTGATCTTTGGTCATACTGATGCTAAAAAGGTCTTCGAAGCAATTGAAGCAAAGAAGCCTTTTGCAATTATGACTGGGATCAAACCCACGGGGAAGTATCATATTGGTTCTCTTATCACTTGTAATGAGGTTTTGTATTATCAATCACTTGGTGCAAAAGTCTACTTCTGCATTGCAGATATGGAGGGGTACTTGCATAATGGAGTGCCTTTAGAACGGGCTCACCAAATTGCCATTGACAATATTGCTGACATTTTGGCGTTGGGTCTAGAGCCCAAAACAGCCTATATTTATAAGCAATCAGAGGAGCACAATGTCTTACGTTTGGCATCATTATTTTCACGTAATGTAACCTACAATATGATGAGAGCTATTTATGGTGAACAAGCATTTGGCGCTTATCAAAGTGCCCTCATTCAGATTGGAGATATATTATTACCGCAACTACCGGATTACGAAGGACCATTACCCACCATTACTCCTGTGGGATTAGAACAAGCCCCTCACTCTCGCTTGAGCAGAGATATTGCTCGAAAAAAAATACACCAAGAGCGGTTTGGCTTCATCTTACCATCCTTTACGTTCCACAAAATCCTGGGGTCCTTAGATGGTGGGCAAAAAATGTCAAAAAGTGCCGGGACTGCCTTTATCTTGACTTTAAGTGAAACAGAAAAGTCTCTGCAAAGAAAAATTAGCAATATCATCACAGGCGGCAGAGAAACCAAAAGAGAACAGAAAGCAAAAGGAGGAAGAATAGATGATTGCCGCATATTCGATTTGTTCAAATTCTATTTCACAGACGATGACCAACTCCTAACAAAGAGGGAACACGCTTGTAAATCCGGCGAGCTTTTGTGTGGCGAATGCAAGCAAGAATTGTTTGACCAAGCTCTTCCGTTTATTGAAAAGCATTGTGAAAAAAAAGAGCAAAAGTTAGCATTGGCAAGACAGTTGGTAGAGGGACAAAAATGAAGACATCTATTGCTGATAAGAGTGCTCGTAAGACATACCTTGTTCCAAACTGCTTTCGAAATTATGCAAAATTAGGCATCTGGTCACCTAAATTTTTCTTTAATCTTTTAGAGAAGAGGGTTTTTTACTGAGTTAAAGCATCTTTTCTATTTCTGAAAGAGAAAGGCGTTTTAAAGCCCGATTTTCTGTAAGAACAGTGATAATAATACCTAATGCAACTAGGAACATTCCAAGAAATGCGCTCCAATGAGTCGGCGTCTCATGAAAGATAGCATAAGCTAAAAGGGTAGAACCGAACATTTCCCCAAGAGCAGTTACTGTTATTACCGGTGCTTTAACATATCCCAGGGCATAGTTATATAAAGTGTGTCCTAAGCAGGAAGGGCCAACTGCTAGAAGTAAGAAGAATAAGAAATGTTGCCAATTTAAGTGGAAGATCGCCACTGTTTCGAAGGGGCCGCTTGGGAGCAAAGCAAGAGCGTTATTCGCCAGTAAATACATGAAAATAAAAACGGTGCATATGCCATAGACTATGGTTGTATAAGAGAAAATATCTATTTTTTCACGCTTCTTTCGTCCGATAACAAAATAGGCTGCTCCAGAGACAGCCCCCAAAAGGGCAAGCAAATCACCAAAGAGAACGCTAAGACCGCCTGGGGTTGCTTGAAAAACCAAGTCTGCAAGGCCGACGATTATTGCCCCTCCAACAGATAAAATGATGGCGATAATTTGCAACCAGCCTGCTCGTTCCTTTAAAAAGAACACTGAAAAGAGGAGAGCAAACAATGGCATTAAATAAATAATGGTTACAGAACTAGCGATGGTAGTCATTTGTAGTGATTGATTCCAGCTGATGAAATGAATGGCGAGCATTAAACCCGAAAGAGCTAACAAGGGGAGGTCTTTTTTTCTGTCCACTTGCTTAAACTTTCCAAGCTTGCCTGTAACCACAGCCCCCAAAAACATCCCAAGAGTGGCAAAAAGGAGGCGCCAAAAAGCAATGACGGAAGCATCTGCCGGCTGCCGTTGGGGCCAAAAAAGAACAATGTCTTTCCCTGCTAAGCGGATAAGAATAGAAGCGAAGGAGGTCATCACCATTGCAACTACAATAAGTACAAAGACATGTTTAGGCACCTTTTGTGCTCTAGCTGTAGATTCGGGTGCAGGTTTTTTAGGAACAGAATTCTCAGCATTCAAGGTATACTTACATTGTTTTCCTTCTAGTTAAATTCTTCTCTTTCTTCTTTCTGTAGGAAACTATTTTTGTCGGAGTTCGCTAAAAGTTTCGGTGATGTCTTTAATGTGCTGATTGATAATATCGGAAACATCTTTTGTGCGACTTAAAGCTGAGCTGACGCGTTTTGTGAAACTGGAAATTTGCTTGAGCATCACTTCCTCGAGGTCATCAACAGATTTGAGAAATGCCTCGGCAATTTCTTGATTGCTTTTGTTGGAAAGCTCAAACTGCTTTCGCGCAAATAAGGCCACTTCGCGTTTTACTTTTTGGAACACCCGGTCAATATCTTCGAGAATCTCTTCTGTTAATTTATCAGTAGTTAATCCAACACGGTCGCCCATTGCGGATATTTCATCATTCAAGTTTTGTAGATATTTCGATGAAATTGTCTCGCAGGCAGTAAAGATCTTCTCAGCGGACTTTGCGGCTTCATGGAGATCATATGCAAGTTGCTGATTTAATTGACTCATTGCCTCGCCATAAACGACACGGTGGTTTCGCCCGATCTCTTTGAAGTGCTCTTTGTACTTTTCGATTTGCTTTGCTTCTTCTTCGATCTTTCCTATGACTTCATCGGTAAGGTTTTTCCTGATTTGCTCTAGATTTTCGACATATCGCTCTTCAATTCCTAAAACAGCTTGTTCACCTATAACAACGACACTATCAGTACGCCTTGCTGCCTCAGCAGTAATGCCCCCAACAGTGTTAAAAATAGCCCCCTCAATTCCGGAGGTTTGTGCCTCTAATTCAAGAATCGTTTGGAACGTTTCTTTGTCAATAGTTTCCTGGATTATCTCATTTAGTTTTCGACTGACATTTGACAACTCTTTTCGGGAAATTTGGAGTTCCTCAGTCTTGGTCTTCAAATCATTTTCGAGGGCAGTTTGGAATTTGTCTTTAAACTCACTTATATTGCCAATTTGTTTTTCATGTAAAAGCACAGTTTTTTGCTCAAAGACATCCAAACTGGCATGTAATTTTCCATGTAACGCTTGGATGGTTGCAAAGGAGTTCTCCTTCAATTTTTCATTTAAGTTCGTAAGTTCGATAGATTGTTTATTAATCTCTGCCATTGCCTCTCCGAAAACTTTGGTTGTACCATCCCAGAGATTTGTTCGTAAAACTTCTGCAGTAGAATTGACTCCTTCGCTCAAGTCCGAAACGATTTTTTCTGTAAGAGCAGTAATTGTACTTCGGGAATTCTTCTCTTGATCGACTAATTGAGCGATTTCTTTTACAACAACTTTTTCAGTTTTCTCGAGATTACTCCCAGCTTTTTTCAGATAATCCTCCCGTGAGCGTCGCAAGATTTCTTGTAATCTATTAATGTCCTTCGAGCTTTTGGTGCTCCTCTTTGTTAGGATCTTTTCCAAGATGTTCGAAAGGTCCTGCCTGGTTTTCTTTAATGAAGAATATTCGCTGTCAAAGAATTTCTGAATGTCATTGATTAATTGCTTGGTAAGCTCATCATAATCACTGGCAATTTCTCTTATCAACTTGATAGAGGGCTTCTTTGTTTCGTCCACAAGCCGGTCTTGTTCTTTTTTGAATTGGACAAATCGATTCTTTATGTTCAGACTTTCTTTTTTTAGAGTGGTGTTAATTTCATCCAAAGATTGCTTAAGAAGCGAATTTACAGCTGCACCGAATCCTTTGAAACTTTTCGAAATGTCAGTAAACGACTCTTTAACAACAGCAATAGTGTTTTCTTTGGAGCCTTGGCCCGATTCTTCCTCAATCTTGGTGATAATTTCATTAATTTCATTTTCCAGAACTTCCAAGCTCTTATTCACCCGATCATTAATTTGCCGGATAAGCAAGCTCTGACTCTCTTCTTTCCAGCGTTCCAGCTTTGTTGTGAGGGAGTTCAATTCTTTGGTGGTGGCACGCAATTCACGCTCATGAATTTCAGAGAAATTGGTAAAGCTGGCCTGTAGATTCTTTTGGCTTGTTTTGAGTCTATTAAGCAAGACAGTGTGGTTGGTGTTAATGTCCTTAGCAAGCTTCTTGATCAATCTTTGAATGGTCCGTTCAAGTTCCACTTCAGCTTTCTTGGTCTCCTCTTGGAAGTCCTTATTAAGAGCAAGTAAGTCAGTCGTCAGGGCAGATTCGAATTTCTTTAGAAAAGCGTCTTCTTCCTTTCGAATTTTGTCGTTTAATTGCTCGAGATTCTCAATGAATGTTTTCAATGGCTCTGTTAAGGAGACGCTGGCTACATTCAAAATATTTTGAATGCTAATGCCGTTTTTGTCCACGACGTTGAGAAAATCATTCTCCAATTTTGCAACTTGATCGCTCAAATCCATCTGATATTTTGCAACAGCTTGATTTAAAGCGATAATAAATTGTTCCCTCATGTCATCTAAAAGGTCATTTGTTTTATTCAGAGTGATTTGGATGAGGTTGCTCTTTACCTCCATGTCGGTCTCAAGAGTTTCTTTATATCTGCTTTCTTCAGCAGAAAGCTCGTCTCTTGTGCTTGAGAGGGTGAGTTGAGTCTGTTCCACAAGATCGCTAACCCTTCGATTGAATTCACTGATAAGCTGGTCAATGGCTTCAGAAAAGAGGGATGTATGGTCCTCGAGAACAGCAACTAAGGACTGATACTGGTTATCAAGAATGGTATTATATGAACTTAGCGAATTTTTCAAAAGTTTACTCATTTTCGGGCGGAGACTATCAACAGCATTGATAATTGGCCGTTTCTGCTCCGTTAAAACACGGATGATCTCCGTCTGGAAATTATTGGAGGCTTTTTTGATGGCAACTTTCAAGGAGGTAATTGCTTCCTCTATTTGATCGCTAATTGGCCGGGTGACCTTTTCAAGGTTCTCAATGCCAGCATCCAGAACATTAAAGATAATCTCTTCAAAAGCATCCTGGGAGGCCTTGAAAACTTCCACAACCTCATTGAAAGCCCTATTAGCATTCATCTCAAATTCCAAGACATTACCAACACGCTCATCAACGGTGGCTTCCAATTGTTCCTCGATGTGTTGCTGGGCCTGCTTAATCATGGCAGTATACTTTTGTTTCAAAGGAACGAGAGAATGAGAGATATTAGCCACAGTCTCATCACAACGAATCGAAGACTCAGTTAAAAACTCCCGAGAAGTCTGGGCAATCTTTTTCAAGTCTTGCAAATCCGTCTCAACAGAAGCTAAAATACCACTGAAAGAAGCGTCTAAAGCCATCTCAAGGTCTTTAATGTCTTCTTCGGAACGCTCGTTTCTCTTTTTACGCTCCTCAACACTCGCTTCGCGAACATTCTTAATCGCATTCTCAGTGAAATCATTTACCAACTGACTAGTGGCTTCTAACTCCTCACGACGAGCCTCGAGAGAATGAATGAGTTTGTCAACAACAGCAGTAAAACGCCGGATGGGAAAAACAGCAGCATAATGGGGGGAATCCTTGTCAGCAGAAGGAACCTCAATAACAAGACCGCGCTGTAAAAGCTTCTCAAGAGAAGAAAGAACACGGCCCTTAGAAAGGCCACTACGAGAGGAAATGTCAAGAGGAGAACTAATGCCATAAGAACTTAAAACGGAGAAAATACGCTTCTCAGTTGCAGACAAACGAGGTAATAACTGAAGTGATTTTGCTTCTTTAAGAGCCATTTTCAGGAAACTCCAATAACATGAATGGAAAGGGGAAGAGGAGGGATAATAATCTCAAGAGAAAGATCACAATCCATAATTCTTTGATAACTAGCTTTACCTTTTAGAGTTTTGGTTAGAGACTAAGAAAAAGAACTTTTTTTTCAAGAAACAATCAAAAATCATTAAAAGAGAAAAAAGAAAAAGAAACAAAAAAGGGCCGGTAGATCAGCCTGGAAGATCGTCTGATTCGCAGTCAGATGGCCGCGGATTCAAATTCCGCCCGGTCCACCACTTATTTTTTTTCCTCTCTTGCTATTAGATAACTTTTGAAGAGTTTTCTTGTCTAATGGTCACAAAAAAACGGCCAAATGCTTGGCAATAATCACAAAAAAGTGACCTTTCGCTCTTTTTTTCTAAAGTCTAAATCTAAAAAATCTTCTTAGGGTATTTTAAGAGCCTTTTTTGTCATTGAACTACCTCCCTAATATATAATAAAAGGAATGACTTTCCCCCTCTCATTTTTTCGATTAGTCCATTTGCCATTTTGGAAAGTTTTGATTTACTTCTTTGCAAGAATACTAAAATTACCCTCCTTTTCATCGTTTTTCTCGGTCAGCCAGTCCAGGTCGTAGGCAGCGAGGTCATCATCCATGGCGAAAAACTTGTAGCCAACCTCCCACAGGATGAATCCCAAAACCGCGGCAGAAAGGCCAAAATCGCCGGTAAAATCCACCGTCAGCTCATCATGCACCTCGTCATAATAGTGGGTTTTATAATACTCAGCAAGAAAGCGCATTTCCTGAGAGGTTGGTGACGAATTGAGTTGATACAACGCAGCTGCTAGAAGAATCCTGGAACCGTCGTTTTTAGCCTTTTGTAACTCCTTCTTAATTTGCTCAAAAGAAACGCTCGTTCTTGCGTACCGTGCTAAAGCCCAGAGCGCCCTGGCTCGGAGCTCTTCCTCCTGGGCATGAACAAAGCCGGCTATCGCTTGGAAATCACTGGTGCCTAGGAGCTCCTCCAGTAACACGTCTTGTTTCATTTCTCGCGATCCTTCAATCGATGATACTACTAAGTACATTGGATTTGGAGATATAAAAGCCCCAGAGCAGTATGATTAGAGCACTGACTACATTACTACCTGAATCATTCTTAAAAAGCAACCAAATCGAATTGTAAAGAGCAGATTCATCCATACACTCATCTTTTTGCAAGATGAACGAGGATTTGTCAATATAACAAAAGAAGTTGCTGTCAAAATAAAAGAACTGAAATAAGCTTTCATCAGTAAAAATGGTAGAAAGGAAAAATGCAAAGCTCAAATGATATTTTGTATGCTAAAGTCCTACATGAACATATTTACGCCCAATTTTGTAAGCTTCTCTTTACTCTTTAATGATGGAAATTTTTTATTCCAAAAGCATTTTAGTTAATAGCTTATTAAATTTCGAAATATCCCTATTTCTATTTTCCTATAGTCACCAAACGTTTGTAAAAAGCGCAACAATAATTTATCCCTAATATGCTTTTTTACGGGTTCCACCTCAAAAAGCCTTTCAATTGCCTGGTATAATTGTTTTGTTGGTTGAAGAATGCGCGTCCAATTAGTCAAAGGTAAAAGATGACTCATAACAAAGAGTAGCTCTTGTGTAGGTTTCAAGGGTAAGGGGTGCGGTCTAGATGTTAAGGCGCGAAAGAGGAGCTTCCCCGGCAAGGCGACAAGCTTCTTCATAAGCGTATTTGGCTCTTTGAGGTCAAACAATTTGAAGAGTAGTGGAAACGGGAGAGCTCTTGTTCCATGTTCGTAATGATAATATTGTCCGGAACTCAATCCCAATTTTCGCTCGACTGCAGCGTAGGAGAGTGGTTTTCGATAAGCCTTTAGATAGGCTTCGAGACCGAGCACATATAACGGTGTTAATTTGCTCAGGTCAAAGTAACCTTCTCGCGTGATATGTTCCTCTCTTAGACCATTAAAGATAAGTGATTTCTTATTGAGAAGGTTTTTAAGATCCCTTTTCTTTTTCGGATTGTGTACACCAATCTGTCTTGCAAATGGGAGTTTAAAGTCAAGTGGAATTTGCAAGAGAAACGTCCCTGTCTTCATAGTCGTAATTGAACTCTTAATGCCTACAGAACGCAAAAATAACTGGAAGTCCGAGATATAGCGTTTGCTTGCGCTTCCAAACGAGATTTGATTTTTATAGGAACCGTCTGCATCCATCACGCCCCGCCAATAAAGTGAGCGATATGGTTGGTCTAAAAGTTGAAAAAAGACGGGTTCCCTCAAAGAGCCATATTTTGCGCCATTAATGGTTTGATCCGTGAGAAAGTGAAATAACCGAACAGCTTGTGAGGAACGGATTTCAACATTCCACGCGTTTCCACTTTGGAATATAACACCGCCATCGCTGAACAATTGCATAAATAATTGGGAGAGAAATTGGATATGCTCTTTTGTTTCATCAACAATCCGTAACCAATGCGTCCGGAGATGCCCATCACCATTTACAACACCACAGAGATAGACTAACTGTTTGGTTATTTTACAAGGGATGGTATACCGTTTTCCTCGCGCACTTTCAAAGATAACAGAGTCCTGTGGGTAATGGACAAGCTCAGGGTTGATTTTCCAGAGGCAACGTAGAAGAGGGAATGGTAATGCCCCCCGCTCAAGGTAATGGCGTAGTTTCTCGCGCCAGGAGCGAATGGAGAAATCTATTGAGCGGTAGAAATAATGATGAACTTGCTCTGCCAGCGAAAGGAGCCGGTCGTTAATGGCGGCAATTTCGTCCTCAGTTAGCACTTTGAACGGGAAGCGAGCAAGAATACGGTCGCTCTGCCGCTCCCGGAGAAAATCCACTTTTCGGACGAGAATGGGATAAAGCTCGAGTTTGAGTGCGGCCGGGTCATAGAAAATGCGCTCTAATTGTCCTTGCTCGATCAGTTTGTTTGCTGTGAGCCAAGCGTCAGCGGAAACGGCTTGTGGGTCATACAAGAGTGGGTCACACCGCCAGGTGAGCACAGGTCCATTCGCCATAATACAAAGTACTTTGCCTCGAGAGTATAAAAACCACGTTGCGATAAGGGGAAGAAAAACAACTGCGAATAGAGAAAGCAACAAATTCTTAAAAACTAAAGTAAGATTAATTCAACCGGTAAATTATTTGTAATTGAGAGTAAATTAAGGAGTAGAAAATTATGAAAAAACAAGTCGTCGCCATTTTGGGAGGAAAAAAGGATGGAAATACTCATAACCTCCTTAAATTCCTTGAAACGAAACTTAATGAAAATGAAATTGGATTAGAAGTAGTTATTCTTAGCGAAAAGGACATAAAAGATTGTAAAGGGTGTGAAAATTGTGTGTTAGGGACTGGTTGCATCATAAAAGATGATATGATTGAGATTAGGGATAAAATGAAAAAAAGCGACGGAATTATCATTGCATCTCCTGTTTATAATAACAATGTCACCGGAAAAATGAAAATGTTTATCGATAAAACAGCAAAATGGGCCCACAGCCCTATTTTGACAGCCAAACCCTATCTTGGAGTCACAACAACATCGAGTTCCGGTCTAAATATTACTTTGAAATATCTAAAAATAGTTGGTATCAATTGGGGTGCGCATTTTGTTGGGAATATTTGGGCAAGCAAAAGAACGACAAATATGAAAAAAAATAAGAAAGTTCTTTCGAAATTTATAAAGAGTCTATTTCAAAATCCAAAAGAACATAAAGTTACTTTAAATCAAATTATCCAATTTCAGACTAAAAAGGTACTTGCAAAAACCGTGTTCCCAAATGATTATGAATATTGGAATGAAAGAGGATGGTTAGATCAACTTTATTATTATAAATGTAAAACAAATCCGTTTAATCGTTTATTGGGGCACTTATTTAATTGGATGTTCTTCAAAATCATGAAAAAAGCCATGAACAAATATAAAGATAAAATTGGAACTAAAGAATATGGAAAATTAAAATATGAATGAAAAATGTAAATTTGTGAGTTTTTGACTATTCGGG
>Ga0164310_10000263_pt1 | contig 26966 bp, 28 predicted proteins | sample GuaBasSedimGuay1_FD_121795 | JGI IMG/M metagenome (GOLD analysis project Ga0164310, IMG submission 121795) | Subseafloor sediment microbial communities from Guaymas Basin, Gulf of California, Mexico - Guay1, Core 4569-9, 0-3 cm | ecosystem: Environmental > Aquatic > Marine > Hydrothermal vents... | reverse complement strand
TGAAAAAATGTGTAGAGGTCATGTCATGATTGTCTTAGTTTTAAGCCCTCACACGGACGATGGCGAACTCGCAGCGGGTGGAACGATTGCACGACTGGCAAGAGAAGGTAACGAAATTATCTATGTTGCGTTTTCGTATTGTGAGGATACCATTCCAGATAATTTACCTGCGAGCATTCTTAAAGACGAATGCAAAAAAGCGTTAGCGGTTTTGGGCGTTTCAAAAACAATCTTCTTAAATTTCAAAGTTCGTGAGTTCCTTGCGGTGAGACAGAAGATATTAGATACGATGGTCAGGCTAAAAAAAGACATAGGACCGAGTTTGGTTTTGTCCCCTTCTTCGTTCGATACGCATCAAGACCATCAAGTTATTTACAACGAATGTGTAAGAGCATTTAAGAAGAGCGCATCGATATGGGGGATGGAGCATCCATTGAACAATTTAAGCTTCAGAACCGACATCTTTGTTACATTGACCCGAGAAGATCTGAACAAAAAGATTACAGCATTAAAATTTTATAAATCACAAGAATCCCGTCCTTATTTTGAAGAGGGTTACATAAAGTCTGTCGTTAGAATGCATGGTATGAATGTTAATACAGAATTTGCGGAGGTGTTTGAATGCATCCGGTTAGTAAAATAGACTATCAACAGTTCTTCAAGAAGGCTGCAAAAAAGAATAATGAATGGGAAAAGGTTACATGGGGGAGTCTTAAAAGTATGTATGCTAAGTTCGCAGCATTATTTAACTTTATTTCGCGGTCTTTTAAGGGTAAAGTTCTAGATGTTGGTTGTGGCACCGGTGCATTCATCGATTATGCCTCCTCTAAAATGCCAGATGTGCAATTCTATGGCGTGGACATAATAGAAGAATTCATAGAAATGTGTATCAATCGAAAGATAAATAATGCACGATTTTTGTACGGTGATATAAACAACCTACCGTTCTCAGATAAAGCGTTTAATCTTGTGACATGCATAGGCGTATTACAGAACTTTAATGGTAATTGGATCAAAGCCATCAAAGAAATATGCCGCGTATCAAATCGTTATTTATATGTTGTGACATTAGACGAAGCTACAGAGAAGAAGAATCCCTACGATATCTATTATAATCCAGAAGAGATAAGAGAGTGTATAGAACAGAATGACTTTTCTGTGTGCGCATGTTATTCTATTGCTACGGAGCCTCCTCTAATCCGGGAGCTACATGAAACACAAACTTTCTGTGTATTTGCTGAGAGGGAGGTAGAGAAACAATGAAAGTTGCTGCGCATCAGCCGAATTACTTGCCTTATCTAGGGTATTTTCAGAAAATGGCGAGGGCTGATATTTTTGTTATTATGGATACTGTGCAGTTTTCAATCAGAAGCTTCACACAAAGAGTTAAAATACGAACAAAAGAAGGATGGATGTGGCTCACAATACCAATAGAAAAGAAAAATCACTTTAAACCCATCCGGGATGTACTTCTACCCGCGAGTGATGAGTGGAAACGAAAACATAGAAATACTTTGTTGAAGCACTATTCAAAATGTCCATTTTTTGATGCCGCATTTGTTAATGATTATTACACCACGAATGTTAGATACCTGCATGAGTTCAATGAAAAAGGAATACAATACCTGAAAGAAAAGTTTGGGATTAAAACAGAAATTGTTATAGCGAGTGAAATCGGGGTCAACGGCGATTTGAAATCTACTGAACTACTAATAGACATAGTGAAGAAAGCGGGCGGGGATGTCTACATATCTGGTACTGGAGGGAAGAAATATATGAACGAAAAAATGTTTGAGAGAGAAAAAATAAAGTTGGAATATTTTGAGTTTCAACCTGTTGAATATCCTCAGAGGTGGGAAGGGTTTGAACCATATATGAGCGCGATTGATTTCTTATTTAACACCGGAGGGAGGACTTTATGCGAATTTTAGTGACAGGTGCTGCGGGCTTTATCGGTAGTCATCTTGTTAAAACGCTTGAAGAGCTTGGACATGAAGTAGTAGCACTTGACATAAAATATGGTCACGACATTTCGAAGAGTGGAGCACTACTCGGCAATTATGATGCCATTTATCATCTTGCATCATGCTGGCTAAGTTTCGCTCGTGATAATCCCGATCGGGCGATAGACATAAATGTTAAGGGCACGGTAAATGTTTTGGAATGCGCGCGCAGATGCAAAGCTAAAGTAATCTACTCATCGGCATCATCTGTCTATGGAAAACGAGTAACTGGGCGAACTGATGAAAGCGCGCCTCTCCAGCCCGTGTCTATCTACGGCGCAACAAAAGTAGCTGCAGAGACGCTAATACTAACTTACAATAGATTATACGACATCCCATTCTTCATTTTCAGGTTTACTAATGTGTATGGTCCTAACCAAGAGGGGGGATTATACCAAGTATTCTCAGAACGATTGCTGAAAAACGAGCCGGTTGTTATCTATGGATCCGGTGAGCAGACACGAGACTTCGTATATGTTGGAGATGTAGTTCATTTCTTGCTTCGAGCACTGGAGCAAGACAAGAAGAACGAAATTGTGAACTTGGGCAGTGGAAAAGAAACATCCATAAATGAGTTTGTACGCATTTGTGCAAGTATTTTAGGGATTGTACCAACGATAAAACATGAAGCGGAAGATATTGACGAACGGCAAGGATTCTGCGCAGATATTACGAAGTTGGAAAGAATATTTGGTGAGAGACCAAAAACAAGCTTAGAAGAGGGATTGAAAAAGACATGTTTAGAAGAAAAAAGAAGCGGATAATCGTGCCAGGAGCAGGCAGTGGAGGGCAAAACAATCTCATACGAGATATACGCGCGGCACGTAACGATATTTATATCGTGGGGACAAATATGGATAAATTTAGCTTATTGCTGTCTAACGCTGACAAGAATTACCTATTGCCACCAGCAAAGGATAAAAACTATGTAGAGGAGCTAAACGCTCTAATAGAAAGAGAGAGGATAGATGCTCTCGTGCCAGGCGGAGATAGAGAGGTGCGTGCTGTTTCAGAAAATCGTGAAAAGATAAACGCTCCTATTTTATTGCCACAAAAAGAAACCATAAGACTGTGCCAAGACAAATATCTTCTGAATCAGCATCTTGCAAAACACGGTGTGCGTGTTGCCCATAGTGTTCCTATTAAAGATGCCGACGATGCCCTCAGAAAGTTTAACGAAGTACAGAAAGAGGGAATAGTATGGTGTCGAGTGCGCAACTCTTCCGGCTCCATGGGCAGTTTGCCAGTAGAGAGTGCAGAACACGCTAAGTTTTGGATTGAATACTGGCGTGATATGCGGAATGTAAATCCTGATAGATTTATGTTATGCGAGTATCTCCCCGGAAGAGACTACGCATTTCAAAGTTTATGGTATGATGGCGAGCTAATCATCGCAAAAGCATGTGAACGATTAGAATATTTCTTCGCAAAGAACATGCCCTCTGGCTCATCATCAACACCCAAGGTTGCTCGCCCCATAAGCGATAAAAAGGTTATAGATACGTGTATTGAAGCGGTAAACTGTGTGGATGACCATCCTAACGGGATTTTCAGTATCGATTTGAAAGAGAACAAAGAGGGAGAGCCTTGCGTGACTGAGATAAATGTGGGACGGTTCTGTATGATCACGCCTATTTTTGATTTGACGGGAAAATACAATATGGCAGATATTTACCTGCGATTAATATTTGGGGAGAAAGTAGAGATAAAGAATATGGTTAGTGATATAGATGAAAATGTGTATCTAATTAGAGATTTAGATGTTTTACCATGTATCTCGCAAAAAGCCTCGCCCTTCAGGGCAGGGATGAATGCGGTATAGGTGGGTTGTAGCACGGAGACAGATAAGTCTCTTCCCACCCATACCTTAAAGCTTTTTATATAATGAGAACATATAAAGTTATTGTAGCGCGGAGACAGAGGGATGATACTGACATACAAGATAAAACATGGGATGGACTTTACAGCGGAACTGGCGAAGGCGAGACGGGTCGCCGAATTCGCTGTTGAGCATCATACACTCTCATCTAAAGACGTTAAGCACATCGGACTGAAATCTATCATCTCAAATCAGATACTGCGGAAATACAGCCGGAATAAGAACATCAAACGCGTGCATAATGTCAATTTAATCGTGCCCAATCAGGGGATAAAAGTTGATAAGACAAAGCGTAAGATTCGTATCCCGTGCCTCAATTTCTCGTTCTTATACCGTTTCCCCAATAACTTCACCAAAGTCAATCAAATAGAGATAAGCAAAGAGTACATATTCGTATCGGTAACAGTCCCGGAAGAACCACAGATGGAAACGGATAAGTGGATAGGTGTTGACCTGAACACGACCGGGCATGTAGCAGTCGTGGCAAACCCATATACAGGTAAGATGAAGAAGTTGGGTAAGAAAGCATCACATGTGCATAATAAGTATAAAAACATTAGGAGGTGGTTGCAGAAGAGAGGGAAATATAGGGTTGTGAAACGGCTAAAAGACCGAGAGAGCCGTATCATAAGAGACATGAACCACAAGATAAGCCGCGAGATAGTGGAGACTGCGAAAGAGGCGGGCTGTGGTATAAGAATGGAGAAACTGAAAGGGATAAGGAAGCGAGCGAGAGTGAGAAAACCGTTCCGATACTCCCTGCACAGCTGGTCGTTCTATCAACTGCAAAGGATGATAGAATACAAAGCTAGGCTGCTCGGAGTGCCTATCGAATATATAGACCCGCACAACACCTCAAAGGTGTGTAGCAGGTGCGGAGCGATAGGTGAACGGAACGGTAAGGAGTTCAAGTGTCCAAAGTGTGGGCACGTTGACCATGCGGATGCAAATGCCGCGTTCAATATAAGCATGGCATTGCATCGGGGCATAGGTCAATCTACGGCAGACAGGGATGTCGTAGAGGGGAGTGCTGGCACCCCCGAGGGGCAATGGTGAGAACGCCACCAACCCCAGAACCCTCGCCATTCATGGCGGGGAGTATGTCAGCTAGCCTTTCTCGATTCTGAAGTTCTCCTCTTCTTCTCTTAAAATGTGGCGAATGCGCCTTAAAGTGTCCGGTTGTTTCTTTATTGTCTGCACGCTTGCTTTACTCTCCAATAATGGCAGTACTAATTCCGCAGCGCAATAACGACATATATACACAGGATAAGACAGCGGGACATCAACATCGTGTAGCGTTATCTCCAACCTTACCACATGTGACCAGCATAGTCTCCTGCCACATCTCACGCAATATCTAAATTTGTCTGTCTCTTCTCCACAGAAATCGCATCTATAAATCTCTTTCGTCATTTCTACCCCACTTGATTCTTTCCCACAATCTTTCAAATCCGTAATATAATACTACCCGTATTCCGTTAAATATAATGGCAATAGAAGTAGTTTGTCCTACATCTTCGGTCATGAACCATGCAATCAGGAATAGCAAAACTATCCCTATCGCTCGCCAAGTTACGGACTTTACCCACGATCTCAATCTCGTATCTCTCATCGTAACTTAGTGGTGTGGATACCGCATTCTCCTCCACACTTATTTGTTCCTTTCCATCTCCCCGCTCGCTCTGGCTCATCATCGTCAATGATACTTGTACAGGGTTCACAACCGAGAGATCTGTATCCAAGCTGATATAGAGGGTTCATCGGTACTTGGTATAGTGCAGCGTATTTCCATATATCTATCTCCTCCCACTTCAATAATGGGTTTATCTTCACCAGCGTACCACTCTCCTCTATCTCTTCATAGTCACCCCGCGTCCGCCCCTCTTTAGACCGGATACCGGAGAGCCAGCAATCCAAATCTTGCACAGCTCTTTTGAACGGTTCCACTTTATATATATAACAGCATCGATCCGGGTCAGTCTTCCAAAGTCCTACCGGTAAATTATCCCCTTCGGCTCTATATTCCGAATAGTTTAGTTTCCACTTCTTTACTATTTTGTCCTTAAATAAGAGCGTTTCTTTTGGCTTGAACGGCGTGATAACGCTGATCACTTTTATGTTTTGGTCTATCTGCAATGCTAAGTGGAGTAAAACCATACTGTCCTTCCCCCAAGACGAAGCTACCGCTATCTTTGGCGTATATTTTTCGACTGCATCCTTAATTAACTCTTTCGAGTGTTTTATCTTATCCACTATGGTGCTCATCTTCAAGCTCCTTTATCGTTCCCGACTTATAGTCAAATGTCATGGGATTTTTATAGTTTAACATTTTGGTAGCTGTTTTTATGAGCTTCGATACTTCATAAACTCGTTCAAGTGTATCCTGCGCCTGTGTCATGCCCCATTTATCTTTAAATACCTCGCCCTTCCCTCCCGCCCACATCATCGCTCCAAACTGACATGTCCGGTTGCCGTTCCCGACTATCAACATGCCATTCCTGATCAAAGGTAACCAAGATGATATAATAGCCGTCTCAGCGCCGCCACTTCGCCTCGCAGCAATCGCGATAACCGCCGCTACTCTGTTCGATAATCTGAAGTTTTGGTGTCTTAAAAATCTCGTCCGAGTGATTACTTTGGAAAATAAGTCGGAAGGTAATCCGAAGTACACGGGCGTTATGAAGATTATACCGTCTGACGCGATCATCTTCTCTGCCAATAGGTGCATGTCGTCTTTTTGTATACAATCAAACAATTCACCTGTTTTCTTACGCTTACCACATTCGTCACACGCTAAGCAATGCCCTATATTCAGCTTTCGCAAATGTACTACTTCTATCTCATCCTCATCCCGCGCAAGATGATCATTGAAAAATTTTGCCAAATAATTGGATAGCTGTTCACAGTTCCCCCCGATACGCGGGCTACAGTTCATAAGTAAAATCCGTACCGCTTCCGCTTTCATCATTCCTTCTCCTTTAGCTTATAATTTTCAATCCACCACTCTATCTGCTTAGACATGCTCCTCTTCTCCTTTTTCGCTATCTTTTCCAACTTCTCTTTCGCTTCATCCGAGATTATCAATGATAATTGTGCCATCTTAATTTATATCTTAATGCTTTTATATATAAAACTACTTCAATAATAACAGGTGATGCATGTGACAATCAACCATACACGGGTCGTGTACCTTATAAGAGAGGCAATACAAGACTTCGGATTAGACCTTACGGACTTGACTGTTTACACAGAAGCAGCGATCGGGTACCCCGGCTATGCCCCCATCATCGCGGCGATGGCGGGGGCAAAGAAGGTCTTCGCTATCACTAAGGATTCTAACTATGGGCGAAAAGAAGAGGTGTCAGACTTTACTTACACTTTAGCGAGAAGCGTTAATGTAGAAGACAGAATTGAAGTTATTTACGAACGCAACAGTGACGAGATAGCGCAAGCGGATATAATAACAAACACTGGTTTTGTCCGTCCAATAGATAGATGGATGGTGGAGAACATGAAGAAAACAGCATGTGTGTTACTAATGATGGAAACATGGGAGCACCGTCCAGAAGATGTAGACTTAGTGGCATGTCGTGAGAACAACATCTTAGTGATGGGAACAAATGAAAACGATCCCAGATTAAAAATCTTTGACTATTTAGGTGCGCTATGTGCAAAGCAATTACTTAATTGCGATATTGAGATAGTGGATAGTAAACTGCGTATTGTAGGGTCTGGATATTTCAGTTACCACATAGCGAGAGAGCTCGATGCTTTTGGTGCACAGGTACTGAGAGTAAACACATTAAATAATAAAAAAGCTCTTAAATTCCTTAAGAATGCTGATGCTATCATAATTGCAGATGATACACCTGAAAGATTACATATCGGAGAAAAGGGTGACATAACAGCAAAAGAACTGTGGATGCTATCCCCACACATAACTGTGCTACAGCTTAAGGGTCTAATAGACAGAAAGGACTTAGATAAGTATGCTATTCCATATCTCCCGAAAGAGGATAGAGGCAAGGGGCACATGGGATTTATTTTAGATGATTTGGGTCCGAAGCCTTCGATACGGCTACTGGTTGCTGGCTTGAAAGTGGGTGAAGCGATGGCAAGAGCGAGATTGGCAGGGAAGAGCATAGAAGAAGCGAAGAAGTTTGCGTTAGAGAACTCCCCCGCACAAGATTTCACGGAGGTGAGATGATATGTCTCGTGTGCTATTAATTGCGATTTACGATAATGCAGGACAGATGATTGAGCTTTGCAAAGCGCTCAATAAATATACCGAACATGACGCTAGGTGTATCACTAAAACGCAGACATACCTCAACTACGAAACGGATATATATCTTCCAGACTACGATACTCCTACGGGGATGCTGGAATTACGCAGTTTGCTATCAGACAGGGACTTCTTTATCTTCTCAGAGTTTTTGCCCGACGATATGCCCGTAAAAGCAATCCTTGAAGAACTGGGACTATATCGCAAACTAACAAGAAACAATGTAATTATTAGAACTGCAGGAACCAATCCACAAAACAAACCGGAACATTACTTGTTTGCACAGATGAGGCGGGGGTGGACATACGCTGGGGGGTATCACGATTATCTGATTTCTTCGGGTGTCGGTTTCGTAGTATTTACCAGAAATATATTGCCTGTTGATAAGATTCCTGAACCTAACCCACCGAAAGATAAAATACGGGTAGCATTTGCACCAACGAAAAGAAGAAAAGGTGTTGATGCGTTTAATCGTGTTATGAAGACTATGATACAAGAATACGATAATGTGGAGGCGGTACCGATAACTGGAAAGTCATGGAGAGAATCTATAAAAATCAAGAGCGAATGCAATGTTACTTTTGATAAGCTTATTGGATCGACATACGGTAACAGTGCCATAGAATCAATGTATCTTTCTCATGCGGTGCTTTCAAAAATCGATTACTTTAATAAAGTTCTTTTTCCCGATCTTCCCATAATAAGAATTAACACGGAGAGAGATTTATATACAAAACTAAAAAAGCTAGTGGAAAATCCAGAACTAATAGAGGAAATAGGTAAGAAGGGCAGGGATTTTGCTTTAAAAATGCATCATCCAAAGGTTATTGCTGAACAATGGGACAACCTAATAAAGTTTGTCGCTGAGGAGAAGCATGTCTATGGAAGGTGATAAAAAATGAAGAAATGGAAAATACAACTATCGAAACCTTGGTATAGTGAGTGCGAATTAAGACGAATCGAAGTAGTGTTGAAGAGCAGCTGTTGGGCGGGGACTTGCCCTTGGGTAGAAGAATACGAGAAAAAATTTGCAGCAACGGTCGGTACGAAGTATGCAATAGCAGCCAGTTCATGCACTTCAGCACTGCATGCCGCTTTATTATCGGTCGGCGTGAAGCAAGGCGATGAAGTTATTGTCTCCGATTTCTCGTTCCCTGCAACGGCACTTTCCGTTATGTATTGTCAAGCTAAGCCTGTTTTTGCTGATATAAAACTTGATACATTTTGCGTGCAGCCCGATAGTATAAGGGAAAAGATAACAGATAAAACAAAAGCAATTATACCAGTGAACCAATTCGGGATGCCTTGTGATATAGATGAAATTATAGAAATCGCCGAAGAGAACGACTTAAGAATCGTATGGGATAGCGCAACGGGCTTGGGGTCAGAATACAAAAAGAAGAAGCAAGGCTCATTTGAAGATGTTGAATGTTTCAGCTCGTTTCCTACAAAGAATATCAGCACCGGCGAGGGTGGCATGATAACAACAAACGATGAAGAAATCGCCTCGGTCGCCCGGTCTATTATACATTTTGGAAAGGAAAAAACGAAAGCGGGCGTCAAATTCACACGTGTAGGCTATAACTACCGCTTAAGTGCCATACAGGCTGCCATAGGTACATGTCAGTTAGAGAAACTACCAGTCTTTATTTCAGAAAGAAAAAAACTTGTGCAATACTATAAAAAGAGAATTAGCGAAGAGTTTAGTCACGCAGCAACAGATAAGTGGTTAGTTCCACAACACGAACCCGAAGACCGTACATCGGCATGGCAGCGTTTCGTATGCCTAACGAAACACAGGGATGATATAATCGTGCATATGGAAAAATACGGCATAGAGTGTTCTGATGGGAATTATGCACAGCACATGATAGATTTTTTGAATGGAGACAAATGTGAAAACAGCGCTTTCGCTTTTTATCACGCTTTATCTCTACCGTTATACTACGGGATGACTTTTGAGGATGTAGATTATGTGATAGAAGCACTGAAAGATTTTTTCCTGTCTTCTCCTCCTTTCCCCTAAGGTCGCTCCGAGATGCCCGCGTATCTCGTAAGAACGCTTACTTCATTGTATCTAAGCTTCAAGACATTGTATTTCACAGCTTGTTTGTTCACCTGGACGCCGTGCGCTTTGTATTTCCGCACATCCGCTTCTACAATCCCATCCGCGCCCTGAAGAAATTGCGTCGTCGGTATTGAGTCAATAGCAGGGTATCCACTCGGTATCTGTATGTACGAGGTCGAGGCATCATATGTAGTCGCGATAACAATTTCTACGCTTATCATCTTTCTTGTTCAATATACCTTTGCTCTATAAAAAGGTTGTAAGAAAAAAGAGGGGAAAAAGTCCCCTCTTCTCTGCTCTGCCTGTCCTATGCTCTCACCAGTGTTCCGATTTCTGAATAGCGCAGCTTTAGAATGTTGTATTTCACCATCTGCCTGTTTACTCTCACTGCATTCGTTGTATATTTCTTCACATGTGTCTCAAGCAACTGACCGCCACCTTCCAGATACGCAGTTGTCGCTACACTTGCTATATGTCCAAAGTGTGAGGGCAAAGTTATCATGCCCGGGTCTGAACCCACTGTCGTCGTCGCTACCGTCGTTCCTACTATTATGTCTACGTATGGCATTTCTATCCCTCGTAACTACTGGGATTAGCTTCTCACAAGCTCTCCCACTGCGCGATATCGGAGAGTAACGATAACCGACGCTTTGTTCTGCCAGTCTGCTCTTATATGCGTTGCATCGTAGCCCAAAACTGTCGGATTTACCTTACTCGCACCACCATCATCTGCATCCTGCTTCCATGTCGTCGCTGGGACCAAAAGTATAAGTGCCGATGTCGTTGATAAGGCTGCTATTTCCGGAGCATCAGATGGTATACTTACAGTAGTCGTAGTTGCTTTTGGTATCCAAAATGTTACTTCCATCTTTCTTCTCTCACCCCCTTATGGCAAATTCACTTTTATGCCCTGCAAGCACGCTACTATCCCTGCCGTCGGTATATTACCATCATCCGCCGAGATTGCTGTTCCGTCATCATATACAATCACTCTGCCCTTCTCGTTGTGTATCAGATAGCCCATCGGTAGCAATGGCATTGGTACAAACATTGGGAAAGTCTGTGGGAACAGCGGATAGCCATGTCCGAAATGCAATGGGTTGTTGTTGTAATCCACCCTGAACAGCTTCTCGTCGCCCGCACTTCTCGGATACTCCCTATCTCCTATCTTCAGTCCCATATACTTCAGGTGCGTATGCGACCTGACACCTATACCCTTTATGAACAGCGCTTCCGAAGTGCCATAATCGAAATACAGGTTCTCCCAGTCGTTCGCTACATCGCCATCGGAATAATTGAAATCGAACGGTGTATTCGCCGTCGTTGCTACTTTGTTGTAGGCGTAGCGGACCATAGGCATGATCTCTGGCTTCGACTGCTTCACGCCGCCTACAAACATGTCCCAGTTCTTTATGCTCACATCTACCGCATCCTTCGTCACACTCAAGCTCTTACCCCTGTTACGGTCCTCGATCGTCGCCTCTGCACCGTACACCGTATCGCCAAACACTGACCTCAGCATCGCCTCGCCCTTATACAAATATCCCCATACACGTATCCGGTAGTCCTGTGTAATATCTGCATTACCCGCGAAAGTTCGTATTGATATTGTCTTCTTCGCCTTCAGTGTCGTGTTGCGGAACGGGTCCTCGATACCCGGCGTGCCGAAGCTGAAAACTGTCCTATTCCCCTGCAGTGGCGCGGGACCACCCATCTGGTTTATCCGCGGTGGTGCCATATTCGATGTGTATCGCCCGGACAGGCTCACATACTCCTCAATCGCTGCACCATCTATGACTGGTATCACCTGCTTGAGGTCTTCGCCCGGCCAGCCCGCGTTCGGACTGAATATCTCGATGTACTCGATCTCTGCAACTTCGTCGCTCTCCAGCCGCTTCGCTGTAAAATCATATCTGTCGCCTGCTGACTGCGTCCCTGTATGCTCAAAGTCAGCCAGTAATGTTGGCTGTAAAAGGTTACCTACCGCTCCAATCTCTTCTGCCATTTTTTCTTCACATCACCTCAGTTATGACTTTGAGGTCTCTATATAAATACCCTATCACCTATATACTTTATATAAGGTATATGGTGAGTATGGATACGAAGTAAATACTTTAAATAGTGCAATACCTATTATTACACAATAAGAGATGAGGCGCGCGAGGAGCGAGGGCGATACGAAACATATCACACTGGATAGAAACTCATATTACAAACTCTTAGAACTAAAAGGACGATTAAAAGCCGCTACTTGGGCAGAACTCGTGGAGAAACTCGTAAGTATGACTGAAGAATACGAGCGTAGGCGCTACAAGCCGGTGTACTAATGTTTAATACACTGGCGGGTACTTCTTGGCGCTCGTTTTCGGTTTACTGCCGGTGCTATTACCAGCCTCGTTCACTTCCAGCTCCTTCGCCTTATCTAACACTGATTTCTTCGCTGCACCTAATGTCTTCACACCTACACTGCCGTTGCCTTTATTCTCGCTCGCTGTGGATATGGCATTACTCACAGGCTCGCCCAGCAGGTCTAACATGCCCGCTCGTGACGCCAGTAGCAAAGTCTCGCCAAGTTTGCCCTCCTGCTGCTCGCTCAGCCGGTCAAGCGCCAATGCCGCTATCAACCGCGCACGCTGCGTGGGGTCCATCTTTGCTATCTTCGCTGTAAGATTGCTCAGTATGCGCTGTCCCAACGGGCGATAGACCATGACATCAAGCACATCGTTGCTTAGCCCGCCTTCGCTATCCCCGTTCTTCTTGGATAACTGCATGAGCACTATTGGCAGTATGCTATCCGAGTTCACGCCTGCGCCGCCGCCAAGCATGCTCATGTATAACAGCGATTGTGCATCCATGTTTTGTTATTGGATGTGTGTATATAAAAAGTTTTGCGTGCGCGGCATGGCGGGGTGGTGTGGAACAGTGGAGTGGAAATTCAAATGCTTGTCTCGACTGTTTGTCCCGCCATGCCTAATATTTTTATTATCTTACTCCCTTATATATAAATAGGTGTGGAACGGTGGATGATGAAGCGATATATAGGGAGAATAGTAGAATCTACGCGCAAACAAAAGATATAAGCAAGCTCTCTGAAGACAAGCAAGGGAGGATTATCTTTAAGGCAAGAATCGAGAGGAAAGGTTATCACTTCGTTTGCCGAGCGTGCGGGAAGATACGGTATATTCGCCCCTCAGACATAGAGAGAGGGAGAGGGAAGTATTGTTCGCAGGGATGTTATTTCGGTATGCGCCCGCGGCGGTGGCAGTTCTGTCCCATTTGCGGTACTCTATTCTCTATAAAGCCGAACAAGGCGGAGAAATGGGAAAATCACTTTTGCTCGCTGGAATGCTATCATGAAGCGATGTCTGACCTAAGACTTTCCGTTAATTTGAATCCGTCGCCTGAACTTGCTTACATTTTAGGCGTTATAGTAGGAGATGGATGTGTTGGAGAATATATAAAGAAGCGAGGTGATAAGGAAAGCACATGTTATGATATAAAGTTGGGCGTTGCGGATTATAAGTTTGCTAAGAGGTTTGCAAGTGCATTAAGGAAGATTGGGCTGCATCCTAACCTCTGGAAAGATAAAAAGGTTAGAAAGGGAAGAGAGAACGAACAAAAATTATGGCGTGTTGAAGCATACAGCAAAACATTTGTTCGCTTTTTCCTTTCCTTAAAAAGCGATTGGGATGAATTTGAAAAATTTGTTAGAAAATGCCCAAACGGAAAAGTAATGTTCTTGCGCGGTTTTTACGAGAGTGAAGGGCACCACGGAGTGTATACTTATCACCGAGGAAAATGGATTCAACATGTTAAGAAGCTGCATATCACAAACACAAATCCTGACCTGATTAAAATCACTGTCTCATTTCTGCGTGAATTGGGATTTCATCCATACACTTCTACGAAAAACCGAAGACAATTCGGCTGGAAAGATTGTATGACTATTCATCTCCCACCAAGGGAGCACAGGAGATTTCTTACCCTTATATCTCCCGTTATCAAAAAATAAAAGAAAAGAGAGGAAAAAATTGGTTTTTAACCCCGCTTAAGCCGCACGCCGGCTATACTGGCCGCCCTTTGTAGCGAGGGTTCTAATAGCGCATTCTCGTGCCGCCGTTAGTCTCCTCTCCCGCTCAGCGTCGTCACAGGCTACATATTTCTTACCCGGTGCGCCCGGCACGGGCATACCTATCGCAGCATCGGACATGCCGCGCGGGAGGCACTTGTCTGGCAGTGCGCAGTTCGCCCTCATGTTCTCCGCAGTCCACTTCATCCTAGCCTTGAGGCCAGGGCTGGCAACGATATTCTTTGCTCTCCTCGTGTACTTGCCCATAGCGACACCGCCGCCAGGCTGCAGCATGCGGCTATTCACGACCGTCTTCTGTGTGAAGTCCGCTAATTCCAAATATGCCATCTTTTGCCACTCACCTCCTTTTATGTTCTATATTTCAACTATAAATCACTATTATATAAAAATAACCACTCACAAGGTTTGAATTGATAATTATCGTGCTAATAGAAGAGATAGAGGCGATACCAAAAGTTTATATAATATCTTGGTGTAATCCTTATATAAGAGGGTGTATAAAAATGGAAGATAAAACTGAAAGAGCAACTTTGAGTGCAAATGTGAAGAAACAGAAAGTGGAGCTGGACATCCATGCCGTGACCATCCTGAACGAAGTGCGAGACAGAATAAAGAGCGAAGGCAAAAGCGGGATAACATATTCAGACGCGATAAGGTGGCTTGCAGTAAAGGCAGGCGTGCGTGAGGGCACGATGTAGCGACATATAACACGAAGTTTTTTATAGCATACTCGCCAATATGAAAACAATTGGATGGCGATGGACATTGAGCTGGCATTAGGCGAGCACACAGTGAAGTGGTCGAAGGCGGGTTATGACGACCTAATAGCGAAGATAAATGTAACAGATACGGGTGTCTCATGTGTCAGTGTTGATGTTCCGGGCGGTGCATGTGGCAGTACAACGCCGCCGGGTGTGGTTATTTCAGACTTCACAGTGACGGGATATTTGAAGAAGACAGCAATTGCAGATTTCGATAGCTGGGTAGCAACTAAGGGCGGAACGGATAGTATTGAATATGCAGATGTTCTTGAGATAGGAGATGCGTACTTAGGGATTGCAGATATAGGATTTGCGCCTACTTATGACAATGTATTAACTGCTGGCGATTATTATCTTGGCTTAGGCTAAAATGAGAAAGATTCATATATACGAGAGACATAATCAAATATAGGGAGCAGGAGCGGAATGACACTCACTGATGCAGGTCGAGAATACATAGCGAAGAACATAGGTGTAGGGAATTGCTGGGTTTATAGCGGTTTATCGTGGACTGCGGTGAGTGTAACTGGCGATAGAGTTGATAGAACTGGCGGAACGGGCAAAGCAGTGAAAGACATTATAGATCCTACAACAGACCATATAGAGATTGGCGGGTTAAACATATCAAAGACAACATTAAAAAACAATAATAGCGGGTATGATGTTACAATATCCGATGTTACTGGCGAGATTTTGAAAAAAGATGGGTATCCAGCAGGCGAGGACCAGTATTGTGTAGGTACTCCAACTCCGACTCCAACACCAACTCCCACTCCTACTCCGACACCTGCACCCGGAAAGACGAACTTATGCGTATTAACTTTCCCCGATCTTGCTGCTGTGTATGTTGATGATGAGTATAACGAAGACTTATCGCCTTCACGCGGTGAACCACCATATAAGTGCACTGAGGTTACAGCAGGACCACGCCCGAATGGGGTAGTGCATAGAGTTAGAGCGGAGAAAACGGGTTATAAACAGATAACACCAGAAGAAGTCGCTTGCTTCATAGGCGAAGATAGATATGTAGATATTTTGTTAGAACCGGAATCGGGTCCGGGAGTTGGAGTGCTTGAATTACACGCATACAAAGAGGGGACAACTGAGGAAATAAATGCAAACTTTGATATAGAGGGCATAAGTGGCGAAGAGAAATTCCTGACGCCGCATACAATGAATGTCAAAGCGGGAACTTACGACTGGATACGGTTCTATTGCACAGGCTTCGAGGATTATGAAGTTACAAATGTGGTAGTCAAAGAGGGTGAGACAACGACGGTAACTGCATACATGAAGCCGAAGAAGCTATGGAAACAAGTTTATGTTGGACCACCAATCACATTACTAACGCTTGTAGATTTTGATATACCCAGTCGGTTATACTGGGATAACACATACGATTTCAGTGTCACTTTGAGATGCTTTGAAGCGGGCTGGTATTATGCAAACATGGAACTGCGGGAGCCGGGTAAGTTCCTCGAAACAGGCGACCCAGCCGACTTAGGAGCGACAAGGTGGACAATAGACCTCCCCGAAGTAGAAATAAAATTCGGAGACATTGGAGAAAAAATTAAGCTTAAAACGAGCAGAAGAGTACCGGGCTCATCGGTATTACCTGCTGGCACATATATAGTTGTTGCAGTAGCATATACAGGTAGGAGGGGATGATGAGAGATGGGAGAGAAAGTTCTTGAAGTGGTAATAGGGAGCGTGGATGTTGGTGGTGGCGGACCGGTAACAACACCCACGCCGGGACCTGCACCAACACCTGCAACAATAGAAGCTTTTATCGAGGAGCATCGGAAGCTAAAAGAGATCATAGATCGATACGGGGCACGAGGAGTATGTGTTACTAGGAGCACATTGGAGAAAGAAAGTGGCATAAAAGGTGAACGCCTTGACAAGCACATCGATGTGTTTCAGGCACATTCAGCTATTTCCGAAGTAGATGGGGACATTTTGTGTGGTCGCGAAGCTTTGTCAAAACTTAAAGAGAAAATTAAATTGGAGCTATAATAAAATGACGCCAGATGAAGAAATAGATAGGTTCATAGGCACTCATAAAACAATCTTAGCATTGCTTGACATTGCAGGAAGCAAAGGCGAATGCCTGACAGCGGAAGCTCTAAAAGAGCAAACTGGGGCGTCAATTGAAGAAATAAAACTGCATAATACCCTTGCAGAAATTGATTTGGGAATAGTACAGCCAGCAGAGGGGCTAACATGCTCCAGACGTGCTATTGCTGTGTTAAAGCGGAAACTTGAAGCGGCGTTAGAATAGCACTTCCGCTAATCCCTACCTATTTATAGGTAGAATACAACGGATATTTAAACTTTTTACTATGCATTATGCAGAAAGCCTCGCCCTTTAGACGGGAATGAATGCGGGTATGGAGGGTGATACCGATGAAGCGTAATTCATCTCCCCCATACCCGTATCCTTTATATATAATAAAAATATAAATAACTATTGATACCGATGAAGCGGACGAACACCTTCGACCTGAAACCCGGTAAGGAAGAAGAGGCGGTACTGCGTGAATGGGCGGACAACTGTGCACGCATGTACAACGAGATAAACTACAAACGCAGACAAGCGTTCTTCAACGGCGAGTTCGACTGGAACACTGACGAGTTCTATCACAAATACAAGAAGTCAGTAGGCGCGGCGACCGCGCAGCAGATAATACGGAAGAACGATGAGGCGTGGAAATCGTTCTTCGCACTACTAAAGGCGTACAAGAAGGGAAAGATTGAGGATAAGCCACACCCGCCGGGCTACTGGAAGGACCGTACAACGGGCAAGCGGATACTGCGCATATTCGTCCGTAACGACTCATACAGCATAGACAGGAAATACATCAGGCTGCCGTTCGGACTCAAGGTTCGGTGGCGCGGCAGAAATAAGTGGAGTGGCAAGCCGGGCAGGTTGGAGATCGTGTACGACGCGCTCTCGGGTCGATGGATATGCTACATGCCGGTAGAGGTTGACCAGCCCCTACATCAGCCAATAGGTGATAAGACAGCGGACGTCGACCTGGGCGTGAGGTGTCCGATATTCGCATCGGTAGAGGGCGAGACATGGGGCTATACGGCGAACTCGATTCTCGCAGACTGGTGGTATCTAACAAATCGTATAGCGAAGCTGCAGAAGGAGCTGGAGAATAGTGGCAAGAATACGAGTAAGAGCCTGCGCAGGCTGTATCGTAAGCGCAAGAGGCGGTTCAGAGCGAAGATAAACAAGATCGTGGCGGACTTCGTGCGGAAGTGCTGGGCACGCGGCGTGGCGGAAATCGTGTGTGGCGATTTAAGAGATATAAGAAACAATGCGAAATTCAGTAAGAAGTCGAATTCGATGATACACAACTTCTGGTCGGTCGGGTACACATATAAACGCATAAGGGAGAAAGCGGAAGAGTACGGGATAGTAGTGAGACGAGTGGACGAGCGGGGGTCGAGCAGTGAATGCCCGCTATGCCACTCTAAGCGAGTAGTGAAGCGAGGTCGGCTGTTCAAGTGTCTCGATTGCGAGCTGGAAGCGCACAGGGACGCGGTAGGTGGTGTGAATATAGGGCTCGCTCGGGGAGAAGCACTCCCTGCGGGGGTCATTAACAGGGCGGTGACACGCCCTCTGCTCTTCACTGTGTAGGAGCAGGAACCTTCGCCCTTCAAGGCGTGAGGATGTCAGGCATAATCAAAGAGAAAATAGAAACAGCACTCAAATGATTTCTTTCAGTCAAGAACCGTTATTGTAGCGCCTTTTGGTTCAGACTCAAATGTTACCGTTTTTGTTACCGCCGCTTTCTTCAGGTACATTTTCACAATGAAATTGCGGCAATATAACCCGTGCGCGGGCATTGAAGGTTCCGTGGCGTAGCATGATGCACCTTTCGATATAGCAGCTTCACACGTGATTCCCGCATCCGATACTGAGATAACCATCTCCAATGTTTCGTGCCCGCTGGCAACGGCTTTTATATAATGCCTGCCGTATGGGATGAGTTTGCCCGTCGTTATCTCCTTATATGTGGCGCCGGAAACATCATAAGGCTTGTAATAGAATGTTGTGCTTATATAAGACCCGTCAGTGCCTGAATAACCCGATAAGTATATATATGCAGCTTTGCACACTTTCACAACCGTTGTTTCATTTGCTTTTACAAACACGGAGAACTCACATGACGGCGAGAAGCAACTATCATGTATATCCACATAGCAATGATTGAACTCGCCTTCCTTACCCACTACCTCTACCGTATGCGGACCTTCGGGCACTGTTGCTGTTACTGCCGAGCCACCACCTTTATCAACACCATCAATAAGGAAAGTTTCAACATCACATGGCTTCTTAAACACGATTGATTCAAAGGTCATTATGGTTAGTTTGCCCTCTGGTGTCACTGCTTTAGCGGTGATTTTATGCGTTGCAGTTCCACAGTTTGGTGGGGTAGTATTGTTACACGCTTCTAAACGAATACCCCATACACCAACCTTATCAAAAGTATGAGTTATCGTCTTACCTGTTTTTTCCGTTTCAATACCGTCAGGGTCAGTAATTGTCCATGTCCACGAAGTAACTTCATACGGGTCCTCAGTAGACGCCATACCGGTCAGGATTGCCGACTCGCCAACATTGACGGTATTAGGTGCAATAATTCTTACATATTTCACTGCGGGTGGCGCGCCGGGACATACGGGGAAAGTATCTCTACCGGTATCCGCGCCTGCATAGTATTCATATATCATGTCAGCATCAGTGCTTGTCACTTCACCATCGTTATCAACATCCGCTCGCTCTCTGAATTCCGACTCGGATAATCCGCCCACTTTATCTTTAACAGCATCCCAGCCGAGCTCTACATAATCCATAACGAGTTTCGCGTCCTCGTCTGTGACATAATTGTCGGGGTCGTTATTCACATTCCCATAGTTACCGCATGGCGATTTTCGGTATTCATACGCTTTTGAGACAGTAATTGTCCTGTGCTCGTCAATTGCTCCTGCACAGATTTTGAGATGTATCTCGTAACTGCCCGCTTCAGTGAATGTGTGTTTAACTACCCGTCCTGTCTTTTTAACATCGTGCGGGAACACCCACTCCCAATCGGTTATTTCTGAGTCATCACAGCCAATCGCATGCCCTTCAAAAGTCGCTTCTACACCTACTCGCACGCTTTCACGCGCTCCTGAATAGTAACTGAACCATGCTCCCGTTGCTGGGCACGGTTTACACTCGGGCGACCATAAGAGTAGTTTGTTATCTCTAGCGACTTTTTCTGCTTTAAGAAATTCGCCGTCGGGTAAAGGTCTTGAATCAACATACTTATTATACTTATAGAAAAAGACCATTGATGCTCCATCTTCAAGTGATCTCGTGCATATATTAACATTTCCGTACTTCACAACACCAAGAACACGATTATGCTCATCGAATTGATTATCGGGATCTATAAGCAGTCTAACATCTTTGCCTTTTATCTGTTCGTAAAGCCACTCTGTACATTTTTCATAACATGCTTTATTCGTGCGGTGAATCTCGCGAGGTCCACCTACCGTCTCAATCCTATCAGTGTGATAATCTTTAATTGCATTAGGCTTGTCCGGTGCTTGGATGCCAGCCAATCTCACACTACCGTATAAAGGTATTTTGATCTCTTCGACAGGTGGTGGTCCTTTGTAATACTTTTCTGCCCATTCTTTAAGCCCTATTAGTCTTTCTTTCATCTCGGCTTCGGTCAATGCAGAATCGAAAGTGTCACCATCAATGATTCTCTGGGCATGAACCATATACCCCTCTTTCTCTAGCTTTGCTCGCATTGCCGGAAGCCTCCCGATAAGCACAGAAAAGCTTCTCCAAGTGTCCCAATGGTATTTTAGACAATCTCGCGCAAATTTTTTCCATATCGGAAACAAATAGAAGTACAAACTATGCGGATCATCCAAAGCAGCTTCGAGGCTCCTTAATTGCCCCTCCATGAAGTCAAGTTCGGTTGCTACTTCAGCTTTTTTCCCGTCTTTATACGCTGTATACATACGTATAGACGGTCCTTGGGGAAGTTCTTCATAAAAAGTCCATGCGATTACCAAACTGTAACCCCACCAGCCAGTAAAAACGCCAACAGTGAGAGGAACTGCATGTTTTGGTTCTGCTAACCATTTACCTATATCTTTTGATACATCCTTCAAGAGTTCCTTCATATCCTTATCAATAACCATGTACTTCCAGCGTGCAGGCCAATCGGGCTCTAATTCTCCCAGTCTTTTAAATGCTTTCGCCTTAATTTCGCCCCATTCTGTTGGATGCTTGGCTCTCCATGATTTTGGTACTCGGTCTAGCTCAGCAACAAGCCTACGAGGACGATTTATCTTAGCGAATTCGTTACCAAGTGTTGTTGCAATATCGCCGGGATTCCCCTTATATTCAACATCTTTTATTGCTGCATAGTACGGTTTTAACTCGGCAATCAAATCTTCATTTGCATCAACAAGAGCTGTCCACTCATCTGTTTGGGTTACAGTCATTCTTGCACTCAAAGCATCATCTGTTATATCCCGTAGACGCCTTAATAGCCGCGCTTCGGGCGTGTTTTCACCCAAATTCTTAACAACCTTCCTGAACTCATCATCACTCAACTCCCTTAGAATATCTCGCATTACTTTCGGGTTATTATATGACAGCCCCATAAGACAAGATTTGCCTGCGTCTGTAATCTTCTCGCCTCGGCTAACATTTGTTAATGCGTTATAGACGAAATTCTCCATTATGTCATCAGAGGTTTTAAACCGATACCATAATAGTTTCTCTTCTGTCAGCCTATTAAACTCCGTGATTTCTTCAAGATTGAATCCTGACCTTCTGGTTATTTCAACATACTTATCAACAAAATTCTGCAATAGTTTCTCATCTCTTGCATTAAACGCTCTAACAAGTAGATGCGGCTCCATATCTACCTCGGGTAAGTCATTCAGGATTCTAATAACCGCATCGTAATTTTTTGTATCTAACGCAAGCGCGAGTAATTTTAAATGCCCTTCACGTGCATGAGCTAACGCTCTAAATATGTTATTGAAAAGAGGTTTATCTTCGCTCGTTATGCCCTGGTCATAAAGAGCAATCAAAAGCCTTCTCAAATCAATAGTTTCGCTACCTATCGTTAGTTTTCCTTCTGCACCTAACGCAGCTACTTTACCGTGCCATTTTGATGGCAGCCATTTCCCCCATCTTGTGCCTATTTTCTTAAACACTAACAAATTGGATTCTTTACTGACACGCTCCGAAAGATTCATCAGAGGTACGAACTCATCACGCAAAACACGATAAAGATCATCTTCAGACTCCACACATTGTAACCACATGCGGTTTATTGCTTCATCAAACGATTCAAACGTTAATCTCCTTGTTTCAGCTTTCGCATTCCAGTCGTCAAGCGTTTCTATTGTCTTGTCTACTACTCTTGATGTGTTCCTTATAGTCCCGGGTGGTAATCCAGTAACTGCCTCCTGTAGTTTGCTGTGCGCAAGGGCTGTATCACCACTATTGAACAGAATATCAACGAACTCATCAATCTTTGAAATATCGCCCTTCATCATCGCTTCATTAATCAAAGCTCTGTTGTTTCTGAGATATGTTCGCACTTGTGGATACTTTTTATAAGCTTTGGCTATTTTTGTCGCCCAATCGGTGACATGCGTACGCGGTAGCTGGTTCAGAATATCAGCGATATACATCGGTAAATAGAGACCTGTAAACATGCAATGCACTGATTTTGGACTGCAAACGGCATCTGTCGCCTTTATGAATACTACCAAGTTCTCTTCTATATCGCCATACCGCAGCGTGGTGATATATCCAGGATATGCTTCGTCTAAGAGCCTAGCATACGCATCAGGCCAATCAATGCGAAGTTTGTTCAAAGCAGTACGATATGCTGAATGCGATCCGCTTGATTCAAGCATAATATCAAGCGTATCGGAATCAACATGTGATAAGATATCTCTGATTTCATCTGCATAATCATCGACATTCCGCGCTGTTGCTTTGCCTATTCTCCATACTTTGTCAACCAAATCACTAGCAGCACCTAAATTACCTCTTGCCAAAGAACTCACATACTTTGCTTTCGCATCGTCAGATGCCACACGCCAGAAATACCAGAATTTTTCTTCACTTAACGCATCACGAACGAACTTCTTAATGCTCTTATCGGCATAAGCCGCTAATGTACCAAGCATCAAGCCTGTTGATGAATAACCACCGATACGATTAGTTTTATTGAACGCTGTTATTACTAGTCCATAATCCCATACAGTAGGCGGAGATAAATTACCTATTATGTTTCTACCAGTTTTTACTTTCACATACGCATCGAAAAAAGTATCAAGAGCTTCTGCTCTCTTCGCAAGTTCAAACGCACCATCCCAATTGTTATTCAACACCTCTGCAAGCCTTGTAGCGTTTCCATATCGTATATCAGCATAACCTATTTCTTCGAGCACAGATCGTGCAGTATCCTTTATAGCTTTTTCCAGATCAGCAATTTCTTTCGCCTGCTTAGGATCAATATTCTTAGTCTGCTTCCCGAGCTCATCCAGCCACCGATTGAACTTAGTAATCGCTTCTGAATCTTTAATTGCAGGATTGTTGAGTATATCTCCTGCTAATTCTGTTGCTTCATCAATATTGCCATCAGCAATAGCTTTCGCCCACAAATCCAATCTCGGTCCGTCACCATATACCAGTACCCTATAAGCCTCTGTGGGATTTTCCTCTATGAACTTTCTAACCGCAGCAACATCATCACCATATTTAACACCTTTTCTTATGATTCTACCAAGATATTTCGTTATAGTGCCGCCCGGGATCGGTAATATTGAACACGCTATAACAATTGGCAGCATAGCAATCTCGAACGCACCGGGATGATATTCCTTGTTAAATACATCCTTGCCCCTAAAAATGCCCGAAATCACATCTGCAACAAATATAGGATCTGCCATTTCTGCCCAGAACCGCTTGCATTCGTCTGAATCCTTTGGTATGCCTAAAAATTCGCAAGCTTCACCAAAGATGCCATAGCGAGAGTAGAGATATATATCCTTTGTACCCTCAAACTTGCCACACCAAACAGGACCGGTAGGTAAAATTCCTTCTGCTATACGAGGTCCTATACCGTAAGTATGTCCTTCTTTTAAACCGTCTGCTTTGGTAAACTCAACCTTACCATCGGGATACTTATCGGGCTTTTTAATAATAGGTATGCTTCCAATTGCATGCAAGGCGCATCGTGACCATGCATACGCTTCTTCACAATGTACCAAATCTCCTTCTTCAAACCTTCTTGTGTGTACTATAAACTTATCCTCCTCTGTGATAGGTCTAAGCGTGAACTCAAATTCATAAGTGCCTTCTCCTTCACCGTTCTCGCCCTGACGCCGCGTTGTCTTAGCTTCTGTCCAGTCCTCATGCATATCACTATTCAAATACCCGGGCTTGCCCGCTATGAATCCGTATCTACAAGCTGCTCCGGGCAGTGATGGCAAACCTATGCTAAGAACACCTTCATCATCAGTTTTGAGAAGGTTACCATAGCCTTTCCAGCTCTCAGCGGTGCATACTCCTCTATGCACCGTTATGTCTGAGCATGGCACTTCTTGCCATGTGCCTTCAAAAATCTCTCTCGTAACACTTACATACGCATGTTTTATGCCGTTTCCTTTCTCGTCCTTTACGGTTATCCTTATTTCGTATGGCGAGACTGCTTTCGTCTTGAAATCAAACTCATCATCTGACGGACAGCCTTCTGTCAACTGCCCGTCTTTGATATGGAAACTATAATCTTTGCCATAGTCCATATCAACATCGCAATTCAAAAGGAACTGCTCGGACTCGTCTGTGCTCAGTGTTATGGAACTAGTTTCAATCCCAAGTGTATTCTCCGTACTACAACCTTTACCCTCACGCAGCCACAGACATCGCCTATATGAAGCACCACCCGTGTTCTTTATTATTACCTTGACCAGTGGGCGTTTACAATCGCCTAAGTCTATGGTACCGCCTTCCGTAACGCCCCAAAAAGTTATACCATTGTCCGTGCTATAATACACTTCTTTAATCTCAAGCTTGGGTGGTGTTGGTGTGGGCGGTGTTACGGTTATCGTAAATGTGCATTCAGATTCTTTATAGTCATAGTCACCCTTAAATTTTGCCTTAATCGTTGCCGTCTCCTCTACACTGCATGTATATGTGATAGAACAATTTCCATCGGGATCTGTAGTGCATGAGCCTATGGGAACTTTTGCACTATCTACTAACTTATAGAACTCTATCCACCTACCATCAAGAGGTTTTTTTGATATTGCATCTCTCAAGTTCACTTCTAAATCTATCGTATCGCCGACAGTAGCAGTCTTATGTGAATCTTTGCATGTTAGCTCTGTATACGCCTTTGGTAGGGGTGTTGGTGTGGCTTTCTTTCTCAATTTCAATATCACAGATGTATTAGGTGCGCATCTGAAGTCCTTCTTGCACTCAGAATCAAAACATTCATAACCTCCTTTGCTCGCTTCAGCGCTATAAGACGCATTTTCTGCAAGACCTGATACTTTACACAAGCCGTTGCTATCCGTCGTGCATGTCTTATTACTAGGCGTAACCGTCACTGTTGCACCTTCTATCGGCTTATTATCTTGGTCAAGAACCAAAAATCGCTGTTCACATGGCTTATATAATTTCAAAATTAGAGCAAACCATGAACACGCCTCAAATAGTTTACATCCCTCGGTACCATAACGCTTATAGCCTGTTTTAGATGCACATGCGGTATACGGCGTTCCTTTATCAAGATTGCGAAGATAACAGTTACCGTCGATATCAGTTCCATAGCCACTACCGTCGGGCTTCTCACATAGAATAGAGTATGTACCCATATCAATTGATACTGTGGCATCTTCTATCGGATTGCCTGCCGGGTCAATCACTTTAACAGGCTGGTCGCATGTGGGTTTAGGTGTGGGTGTAGGTGTTGCCTGAACCCTGAGACGAATAACATCCGTCGTGTCGTGTGTATAACATGTCCCACCCTCGTACGAACCGCAATACAATACAGCATCCTTGTCCGATGAGGGCATACTGAAAGTGCAACCCGGCATTGCCTCCCAACCGCCTGCATCAATATCTTTCGTCTTCGGTCCGCATCGGTAATACCCGTCCCATACGACGCCGTAGCAGGCAGTGCCCGGTGTATTATTCGTATTCTCAACAGTTGCACCAGCCATCAAACTATCGCCAGGCTTTGCTGTGAGTGTATCACCCGGATAATAATATTTTCCATTAGCGTAATTGTATATGAACGGTGTACCACGGAATTTGTATTCCGGCCCCAATACCCTCACTCCTTTTTTCACTCTCTGCTTCGGCATCTCTCACCAGCCATGCATCTTAGGCGTGTTCTCAAATTTATATTGACCTTCCTCTATAATAAAAAATTCAGTTTCATCAATCTCATCCTTCAGCGGCTCAAGCTTATTACGCAGTCCATAATACCGCTTCTCGGCGTTTCTTAACTTGCTTTTCCATTCCCACTGCCATTCCTTCTCTATCAATCCTATCACATGACTCCAGATATCGGGATTGAAGACATTGAGATAGATGCCTTCCATCCGCGAATCAACATACCCGCGCGTGCTCTCCGCCGGCCAGCCCTGCTTGAAATAGTGTCCGACAACTGCGTCTTTATCAATTAGGCAAGGATGCCCCAACCGCCACAGTCGTATCCCGTATTCCTCCTCCCAGCCCAGTCCGCGATGTGTCCACAAAAAACCGCCATAACGGTCTAAATCTCGGAAAGTTGCAGGTGTCATTGCGAATGCGCACCCGCAGGT
>Ga0164310_10000262_pt1 | contig 26982 bp, 16 predicted proteins | sample GuaBasSedimGuay1_FD_121795 | JGI IMG/M metagenome (GOLD analysis project Ga0164310, IMG submission 121795) | Subseafloor sediment microbial communities from Guaymas Basin, Gulf of California, Mexico - Guay1, Core 4569-9, 0-3 cm | ecosystem: Environmental > Aquatic > Marine > Hydrothermal vents... | reverse complement strand
GTTGATAACACGGCAAGTGTTATTGGAGATCTTTCTTGCGGTGCTGCAAACTGTGACGCAAACGCAGATGGAATCATTGATAACGCGGGAGATGTCTCTTGTGCAGATTGTTTGACTGCTTCTGACTTGGCAGCTAACAGCGTAGGCGCTTCAGAGATCGCAGCAGGCGCAGTAGGAACTTCAGAGGTTTCTGATAATAGTTTGACTGCTTCTGACTTGGCAGCTAACAGCGTAGGCGCTTCAGAGATCGCAGCAAATGCAGTTGCTGCTTCAGAGATCGCAGCAGGCGCAGTCGGTTATTCTGAGCTTGCGACAAATGCGGTCGGTAGTGTGAAGATTTCAGCAAATGCAGTAGGCGCTTCAGAGATCGCAGCAGGCGCAGTAGGAACTTCAGAGGTTTCCGACAATAGTTTGACTGCTTCTGACCTAGCAGCCAGTAGTGTAGGAACTTCCGAGATCGCAGCAGGCGCAGTAGGAACTTCAGAGCTTGGTTCTGTTGCTTATATTGAAATGGTTCGTTCGGCCTCAGGGGGGTACGGCCCTTACATAGACCTCACGCGTGATGGCCCAGATTATGATTTGCGACTTATGACAAAACTCGATAGATATGTTTGGGATACTCCAGTATATGACCTGAGGCTCGAGCATCGAAGTGGCACATATGGGGATCTCAGGGTATTCGGAGCGGCATTTGCAAATAGTCATCCTACTTTTTCTGATGTGCGGTTGAAGGAGGATATCAGGCCGATACCAAACGCATTGGATAGGGTCCTTCAACTACAAGGGGTGAATTTTAAGAGAATAGATGGGCAACGTCCTGTTGAGATGGGATTTATTGCTCAAAGTGTTGAGCCAATTTTCCCAGAAGTGGTTACTACTGATGGTAAAGGGTATAAATCTGTTGATTATCCAAGCTTGTTGGCTGTGTTGACTGAAGCGATGAAAGAACAGCAAGAGCAAATCGAAGAATTAAAGCAAACAGTATGCCAGGATCATCCTGAAAAAGAATTTTGTTAGTTCGTAGTTAATTGTTAAATCTTCTTGAGGATCCTTCTAATATCTTTCTTGTAGTGCTTATACAAAACATAACTTCCTATAAGGATCATTGGGATGCTTAGCCACTGACCGGCTTTTAATCCAAAGTAGATGAAGTCTCTTCTCCAGAAGTCAAGTATGAATCTGCCAACTCCAACGACGAGGATGAAAATCCAGAACATAAGGCCGTCTTTGTATTTTTTTAGGCCTTTGTGCCAGTAGATCATGACGAAGAAGAGGATTAGTCTTCCGGCGGCTGCGTAAAGTTGGACCGGGTGTCTGCACGCTCGATGGTATTTGAATTTAAAACACCAAGGTGCGCTCGTGACTGTTCCGACGACTTCTTGGTTGATGAAGTTGGCTGTTCTGGAAAAGACAGGCATTAACACTCCTAAAAATGCAAATAAATCTGCGACTTTCCAGAAGTTGATTTTTTTGATCTTGCAATATATTCCTCCTGCAATCAAAACGCCAATTAGTCCTCCGTGGAAGCTAACACCGCCCTGCCAGATGTATAGCATTTTTATTGGATCGGCAAGGTAGTAGCTCCAACCCCAGAATAAAATGTGGAAGATTCTTGCTCCAATGATTAAGCCGATTATGCCCCAAAGCATTAGCATGTAGACTTGCGCCTTGGTGATTTTAATCTCTTTTTTCTTTGAGACTTGCAGCAATAGGTATGTTGCGAGCAGAAAACCGATGATATATACGATTATATAGTAGGTCAAGGGGAAGTTACCTATCCACATAATCACAGGATTGATATTGTGGGATAACATTCTCTCGGAAACACATAGTAAATTATAAACGTTTCCTTATCAAAATGTTTAATAATACTTGTTACATAGCTTTTTCATGAAGGGGTTGAGCAAGGTTGTTATTATAGTCTTAGTCGCGGTTGCGGTTTATTTTCTGGTTAGTCCGATAGGAGAACCATCTTTTTTTGGTTCTGATGGTGATTTTCGACTTTCTCAGGGAGATAGAGAACTTGCACTGTCCCCTCCTTGCACAGATACCGATGGAGGGCAGGATTTTTATACTGCCGGGTCTGTAACGGACTCTTCAGGGACTTATGATGATTTTTGCGGGGACTCAACAACAGTGGTAGAGTATTACTGTGATGATAATGAAGATGTCGGTGATTCTACTCTTTACTGTTTTAATGGTTGCTTAGGTAACGAGTGTGTTAAGGGAGAGGAACCTTATTGCAGGATTCTTGGGGCGCAGGGGGAAGGGTGGTATGTCTTTGATCCTATCGATGGGGAAGTTTTGCAGATGATTGCGAGTTGCAGCGGCGATCATGCGGTGTGTACAACACCAGGGTTCTCAGGAGAGTTACAATGAAGAAATTAATTTTAATCTTAGGACTTGTGGTTTTTGTCAGTCTGTTTTCTATTCTTGTTAGTGCCGATGTGGAGTGTTATAGTGATGCTGATTGTGATGATGAGGAGGATTATACTGAAGACATTTGTGTTAATCCGTGGTCGGAAGATTCTTATTGCGTAAATGAGCCGATTATTTGTTTGGATAGTAGTGATTGTGGAATTGATGGATCTACAGGAGGAACTTTTTGCCAGGGATACTATGTTATGAGTGAGTATATCTCTTTTGAATGTCATCTTGCTGGAACGGCGCAAAGCTACTGCTCTAATTTTACAGAAGGAGAAGTTGTTGAAGAGTGCGTTCCTTTAGATGAGGAGGGTACTGAGGGCATGTGTTATAATGGGGTGTGTGCGGACCTAGATTGCACCATGCATGGAGGTCCAGAAAATTACCGAGAGTGCTGGGGCTTGTGCTTAGAGACACAAGATATATGTTGCGAAGGTTTAGACAGCCATGGAGATTTTGTTCCGTGGTGGGCCGCGGGTACGGGGGGTTGTTGTGATGATGGAGCTGCACATACGGCAGGCGAGGGGTGTTGTGAAGATCAGGGAGATCCGGAGGGTGGCTACAATCCTGATTTGCCTCCTGCAGGAGAGGGGGCGTGTTCTTGGGATCAAGTTTGTTTTGGCGGAGCATGGCCTGGTTCAAATGTAACTAGTGGGACTGGCTGTTGTAGTCTTGAGGCGTATCTTGCTGGAGCAGATTTTTGCGGGTCTGGATGTTGTCATTCTCCGAGTTTTTGTGGTTGGGAATCTCCAGACGGTTTAGATTCAGAGTGTTGCTCTGATGGAGAATATTCTCCCCAGACTTGCGACTTGTGGAGACACGAATGTTGTGCCGATGGCGCTGATGCTATACGTACAGACGCCCCTGCTGGGCTTGAATGTTGTTCGTCAGGTAGATCCGCGGTTTACAGACCAAATAGAATGTACGATTTTTGTTGTTTAGATGGCTGGACTGGTTATCCTGAGGGGTCTACCAATTGCAATGGCGAGGTTGGTTTAGGTTTATGTTGCCAGGATGGGATGGAAGGTTGTGGGACTGATTGTTGTGGTTTTGGAGAAGAGTGTGCCTGGCCTGGAACGCACAATAGCAGTTGTGCCGAACTTTGTTGCGACGAAGGTGTTGGGGGTTGCATATACACGCCGCCCCTATCTCCACCCAATTTAGATATGGGGCTTGCGGGGAAACAAGGAAACGTGTTAGATAGCGCAGAGGATCTTATTTTAGATGGTTCCCTAAGCGGAGATATTCAAGAATTAGGACTCTGTGTTGGTTATGACGACTGCCCTGTTGATGCGGTCTGTTGTGATGATCCTTTGTGCATAGCTAATCCAGAATATTGCCAACCGGTAGGTTGTGATCTCTGTACAGAAACAGACTGTGCACCGTACGCAGAAAATGCAGACCCTGGAAACCCGTCATGCTGTCCGGTGGGTAGTCCAAACTACTGTTCAGGTAATGATGGGACAAGATGTTGCGATGAAGGAGATTTATGTGTGGAAGGGGTATGTGTTGAGGATGGGACGCTTAGTTGCGAAGAGTATTGCGTTGATGCAGGTTATGCAAAAGGAGGATTTCCGGAGGAAGAGGCACCATTTCTACCGGTTATGTGTACTCAGGAATTAGGATTAGGTGAGACGTATAGGTGTGTTAATAACATACGGCATGAAGATTGCGTTCCGGGAATAGAGGGTTTAGGGTTTGTAGCAGGCAATTTGGATACAATAGAATATTTTGATGATATGACATTTTGCAACCAGAATACGGGGGGTATTGATAACATTCCTCAGGGAGCATTAGAGGAGTGCTGTTGCATTCCAGATATCCCAAATTATGCGGCTTGTTCTGATTTTGAAGAGGCGGAGACATACAGCGGTTGCCAACCGGAGGGATGGTACGCGGCCGACGGAGATTATCTTATTTTACCCGAGAAATGTACGCTTTATACGCAGTGTAGGGATGGTATTGACAATGATAATGATGGTAACATTGATATGGATGATCCTAATTGTCATGATGATCCAGAGCCTCTGTTTATAATTGAGGGTCCTGATCTAAGCCCTCCTTTAGACTCGCAGGTATTTTTCTCCCCAGATCTTGTTGATGTTATTGTGCCGATTGCGAACGTTGTAGTGCCTACCGCTGCAACTGGTTGTTGTGTGGCTGCTGTTGCGATGGGTTCGCCTGTAGTGGATGACGAGGGGCTTCCACCTACCGCGCCAATGGTGGTTTGTTCGGAGAATTCAGATTGCCATGAGGATCCGGATGATCCGCGCACACTCAATATTTGTGTAGATCCCGGTACAGTAGATTCTCATTGCGGTGACCCTATTCCGATAGTGTGCTTAGATAGCACAGAGTGTGGGGACAGCGAGATTTGTGTTAACCATGGAAAGATAACAAGTTATTGTGATCCGGTGGATTGTACTCAGCATAGCCACTGCCCGGAGGATGGTCTGGAGGGAGTTCCTTACTGCAATGTTGATGATGACTCTGAACAAAAGTACATTGATTATTCTTGCGTGGCTGGCAATTTATGTGCGTTTACTGTGTCTTATCCTGTGACTGACTGTACTTATGCTTGTACTGAGGGTGAGTGCGTTAGATGCGATGAAGCTGCTGATTGTTTTGACGATAATCCAGCCACACCAGATATTTGTTTATATCCGGACACTCCGGATTCAGAATGTACAAATGATCCTGATTGTTGTCTATGCGGGCCCTTTACATAGGCAACAAAATTTTATAAACTTCAAAAACTAAAGATAATGGGGAAAAGATGGTGAAAATAAACGTAAACAGGAAGTACATTTATCTTATGGCTGGGTTGTTGGCAATAATCGGTTTAGGGTTTGTTATTGCGGTTGCTAATCCCAATCCTGGACATCCCATCGAACAAGTTGGCACTGATGGTTGTGTTGATGGGCAGGTTCCGGTGGTTGACGCTGGGGGAGATTGGGTTTGTGGTAGTGTTAATGATGCGGACGCTAATCCTACTAATGAGATACAAACAATCTCGATAAATGGAAATACATTAACTCTTTCAGACGGAGGTGGAGACATTGATATTCCGGAGGAGGTTGGGACTGTTGTTGATGATGGTTGGTGTGTTGGTACTGCTATGGGGGTGATTGATTGTAACCAGGAAGCTCCTTCAGGTGGTGTTTGGCAGGAGGGGGCAAGTAATATTTTTTATGATGCTGGGACAGTAGGTATAGGAACCTTTAGTCCCGATATCACGTATGCGCTTCATGTGGATGGAATGACAAACTTAAATGGGGATGTTGTGATTGGGGGAGATTTGACTTTAACTAGTGGGGATTATAAGAAGGGAGGCACAGTGCTATGTGCAGACTATGTCTTTGAAAATGATTACGAATTAGAATCAATTGAGGAACACTCCGAATTCATGTGGAAAAACAAGCATCTTCCAGCGGTCCCTAAGGCGGTTCCAAATATAGACGGAAAAGAATTTGTTAGCATCGGAAGCCAGATGCAAGGCATATTGGAAGAGTTGGAGAAGGCCCATATTTACATTGAGCAGTTGAACGAGGAGAATGAAGCTCTGAAGAAAGTTATTTGTGCGAATGGGTTGGAAGCTAGTTTTTGCTAAAATTTTATAAACTCTTAATCTGTTGGATAAATGGGAAAAAGGGTTTGGTAGTATAGAAATCTTTTTATAAGGGTTAGTTAACTGTTTTTTATGAGCCCTGCACCAGTTCCGAAACAAGAACCGAGACAAATTAAAGAGGGCGATCTGGCTTGTGTTGTTAATGACAAGTTGGGATTTATAGAGTTTGGGAGTGTTATTGGTGTTAGGGCTGTTCCAGAGAGTGAGGAAAATGTTGGGAGCAAAAGATCTATTTGCATTTCTGGAGTAAGAATATATGGAAAACCGAAAATTAAGATGATCGGGAATGATAGATATGCATTTGATGATATTGGAAGCTCTGGCACGTACTGGCAAACCCAAGAGGCGTCAGACATAATTTTTGGATCGCGTCAAGATGTATCTGAAGGGCTGCTTGCTCGAGAAAAAGGAAAATACGTAGAAATTCTAAATAGGGCCTTCGGATTAGGCAACAGCGGCGCTGCAGAATAAATTTAAATATGTCGTTTGTCTTTGTTTTTTAGGAAAGATGGTGAAGATAGATATTAAGAAGAGGTATGTGTATTTTCTGATCGGGTTACTTGGGATTGTGGGGTTAGGTTTTGTTATTGCAGTTACCAATCCTAATCCTGGACATCCTATTGAACAAATGGGAACTGGAGATTGTGTTGAAGGGCAGGTTCCGATGATTGATGCTATAGGGGAATGGGAGTGTGGTGATGCTGGCGGGGCCTTTACAGAAGATGCCAATTATGTTTTTTATAATGGTGATAAGAATGTGGGGATTGGCATGCTCACCCCTGGAGCATCTCTAAGTTTTGGAATGAGCCATGTAAGTGGAAGGAATGAATACCCTCACCCATCAGATACCGGAGTTAGAAACGATGTCATCAGCGTTTATGAATGTTGTGAGTCAAATGACTATCAACATAAGTATGGGTTTGGTGTGCATGATGGAACATTAGAGGTTTATACTCCTTTAAATCATGAAGGCGGGGTCCAAATTGGTAAAAGAAGCAGTTCTGGAGCTTTTATGTCACAGCTATTTATTGACATGGATGGGCAAGTTGGGATTGGGACGACGGACCCTGAAGCGCTTTTGCATGTTGGAGATTCGATTGTAGGCAGTCCGGTCGGCAGCGTAGAGAGAATTAGGATAGGAAGTAAAAAACATATGTATTGGAGAATCAATGCTGCCGATACAGGCACGCATGCAGGCCTAGATATTAGTTATTATGACAATGCCCCGATAATGACATTATTGACGCCGGGAGTTAGTGGAGGGGGCAAGGTGGGGATTGGGACCACGAACCCCGGGTCGGCCTTGACTATTGGGGGGACAGGAGACATTTATGTTTCAAATAGTCAGCGTGGAATAATTTTGAAGGATGGTTATGGTGTTTGTAAAAGGATAGGGTTAAATTCTGGGTCTGACAGTTTAGATTTTGAAACAGTGAGTTGTCCATCGAGTTAAATTTTCTTAAACAAAATTTCAGACTTTTTTAATTTTTGGGACCTAAAACTTTATAAATCTTAATTTTGAGAGATTTTTATGTTAGTTACAGATAGACACAGGGCATGGTTGAACGGAGATTTAGACGATATCGTAGATACGAGTGGTTCTCTTGAGTTGCTTTCTGAACTTTTTGAGCACAGCACGTCCGCCGGCGATAGTGGTCAATTTGAATCTCCTGTTGGTATGCAAGTAGAACCGTTGGGCCTAACTCGGGAAGAATTGAATTCTATTGGTGGAAAGAAGATATTAGATATTGGTTGCGGCCAGAAGGCGAATCTGGTTTATTGGCTTAGGGAACTTGGGGCAGATGCTGAAGGTATAGATCCAAGAGTGAGCAATGGCGAACGATATTTAATGAAAAGAAGATTCAGCGGAATGGGCTCATCTGACAATGGGATCCCCAGGTCTGATGGATTTTATGATTTAGTTATTGCGCACTCAGTTCCTCCGATACGTCATGGATTGTCTGATCTGAAGTCTCTTGCTCGTAGCGAGAGCAATCCTTCTGCAGATATAATTGTGAAAGGAACTATGATGGTTTTGGAAGCGTTGAGAGTTCTTGACTCTAGAGGGGAGTTTGCTTGTTGGCCGGCTCTTAGTAGGACAGGTCATTTGAGCCCTTTCCTGGCAGCGGGGGGATGGGAAATGAAAAAGGTCCCAGTTTATAGTTCTATGCCCCTTTCACCACAAGAATATGATTTGGTTGGTGATGTGGCTTACCGGACTGAAATTCGAAAGGGTTAGATTTTCTTAAACAAAATTTCAGACTTCTTGATTTTGGATGTTTCTAGTGGTTTATCTAATTCCTTTAAGCCTATCTTGAAGTTAAATGTCTTGGCAATTTTCTTGCAGGTTTCTGGGATGAATGGGGACAAGAGGATTGTTGAATCTTTGATTGCGTTAGCTAGTTCGTAGAGGACTTTCTTATTTTTTGTTTCCCAGGGTTTTTTGTCTTGGATGTATTCGTTTGCTCTGTCGATGAAGGCAAAGATTTCGTTAAGTGCTTTGTCTAGCTCGTAGTTTTCTAAGAGGGTTGTAACCTTATTCTGAGTTGGTGTTATCTCGAGTGAAGATTTTGTTTTTTCTAAACCGTATTTCTCTGCGAGGGTTGAAACACGAGAGACTAGATTGCCGAGTTTGTTTGCTAGTTCGTTGTTGTGTCTATCTATTAGTGCTTTTTCTTCGAAGTCTCCGCCTTCTCCAGATGCGAACGGGAATTGTCTTAGTGAGAAATAGCGAACTGTGTCGGATCCATATTTTTCGACTAAGGCTTTTGGGGAGATTGAGTTGCCAAGAGATTTGGATATTTTTTGTCCGTTAAAGGTTAGGAAGCCGTGGTTGAATACTGTTTTAGGTAGTGGAAGTCCTGCTGCCTTCAGCATTGCAGGCCAATAGACACAGTGGAACCAGGTGTTGTCAACGCCTAAGAGGTGAACGTCTGCGGGCCAGAATTTGTTTAGTTCTTTTTTTGATTGCGTTGCGGTATAGTAGTTAAGTAATGCGTCGAACCATACGTATGTGACGTGTTTTTTGTCAAGAGGGAATGGGACGCCCCAGCCAAATGATGTTCTTGAAATAGAGAGATCCTTTAGGCCTTCTTTTACTCTGTTTCTGACTTCGTTCCTTGATTTTTCTGGCAAGACGAATTCGGGTTTTTCCTCGTATAGGTCTAGAAGGAACTTTGTGTACTCTGATAGTTTGAAGAAGTAGGATTCTTCTTTTAGGTTTTCTAGTGGTTTTTTGTGGATGGGGCACTGAAAATCTGGAGCGTCTTTTTCAGTGTAGTACGCTTCGCAGCCGACGCAGTAGAGCCCCTCGTAGTTTCCTTTGTAAATGTCTCCTTCTTTATCTACTCTTGTTATTATTTCTTTTACAATTTCATAATGATCTTTGTCTGTTGTTCGGATGAATCTGTCGTAGTCGATGTTTAGGACTTTCCAGGCTTCTTTGAATTTTGTTGAGATTTCGTCTACGAATTCTTTTGGTTTTTTGCCTGCTTTTTTTGCGGCTCTCTGGACTTTTAGGCCGTGTTCGTCTGTTCCGGTTAGGAAGTAGACGTCTTTTCCGAGTAGTTTGTGCCAGCGAGCTAGAGCGTCTGCTACGATTTTCTGGTACGCGTGGCCTATATGAGGTTCTGCGTTTACGTAGTCGATTGCTGTTGTTATGTAAAATTTTTCTTTGGTCATAGAAAAAGAAAAAGAAAGTGATATTTAAGGTTAACTAAGGGAGCCCCTGGTAGACTGTTTTCTTTCGTTTTTTCTGTTCTTAGAAAATCTCAAACAGATTTTATTTTTTCTTGGCAGGTCGCGCTTTTCTATCTGGAGCAAATGCCCTCATGATTCTCTGTTGCCAGGTATTGGCAGAAGATTCTACACGAGCAAAGTGTTTTGCGTCTCTTGATGTCATCAACTCTCGTTTTGAGAACTGGAAAAGCATACTTATGTCTGGTACGACATAAGCCCCTTGTCCGTAAGTTGGGTTATATGCTACGTATATGCCATCCCTGCCGTAAATGTGATAGTTTTCGAAATCATCATGGAATAACGCTGGATTGACATGTATCTCCTGAGAGTGTTCGATAAGTTGACCAACAAATTCCCTATATGAGTCTCTGTCTGTTTCTGCGTCTTCTCCACTTCCCCCGCTGCTGGATCCTGGGTGTTTGACCAATAAGGGGTCAGTTTCTTTAGCTGGGAAAAGAGGATCTTTGAATAGCCTCATCTTGCTTAGAGCGCCTAGACAGTATGAGAGGAGTGAAACGATTTCTCCGCCGTGCTGTTTCATATCGTTATGCTCTGGAACGATCGCATATTTGTTTAGTCCAATGTTTGCAATTCTTCCATCTAGGGCCCTATCTGTAGATCCTTCAAAGACCACATAAGAAATGCCGCCCCTTGTTGGTTGAAGGATTACGGGATGAAACCCTATTGCGGAAAAGTTCATTCTTTCACCGGGAAGTGACTGTAGGACTTGTCTGCTTGGGTCTACTCTAGCTGCGAGTCCGTCATATCTTTCGCTCAATCTATCTCTGTTTGGTACAATGGCTCTACCACTTAATTTCTTTGGTAGCTCATCAAGACTTTGAATCATCGAAGCTTTCAAGCTACCTTTGAGATTCTCTGATAGTGCAGTTCCGAATAATTCATGGTCCGTCATAAAATTTGACAATTTCGAGGCTATTTAAGGTTTACTATTGTTGCAACTTAAGAGTAGTTCTAAAATGAAAGATTTAGGAAGAGATCTCCCGTCTATGGCCTAGGTAGTTAGGATTTTTTGGAAACCCAAAGTCTTAAAAACCAAAATTCACAAAGTAAAAACATGGTAAAAGGATTATATCATTACATAAAGCAGGCTTGGAAGAAGCCCGATAAGATTACGCAGAGGAATAGAATGGTTGAGTGGAGAGCTAGCAATGCTATTGTTAAAGTTGAGAAACCGTTGAGAATCGATCGTGCTAGGGCTCTCGGATATAAGGCTAAGAGGGGCTTTATTGTTTTGAGGGTAAGGGTTAATCGTGGTGGAAGAAAAAGAGAGAGGGCTGGAGTTAAGGGAAGAAAGACAAGGAAGCAGACAAATAGAAAGACCTTGAAGATGAACTATAAGTGGGTTTCGGAGATTAGGGCTGCAAGGAAGTATCCTAGTTTGGAAGTTTTGAATTCATACAATATTGGAAAGGATGGGAAGCATTATTTTTATGAGGTTATTATGGTTGATAAGGATAAGCCTGAAATAAAAAAGGATCGGACAACAAAGTGGATAACTAAGCCAGGGAATTCTAAGAGGGCTGAGCGTGGTTTGACTAGTGCTGCTAAGAAGTCTAGAGGTTTGAGGTCAAAGAGTCCTAAGGCGAAGGTAAGGCCTAGCCAGAGAGCAAGGAATAGACAAGGGAAGTAAACTTACTAAACTCTGAATCTTTCAAGATAATCTCTTACTCGATCTGGATCTCCGAAGATTCTTTTTACTCTATCCTGATTTACTTTACGTGTTGAGTGTATTGTGCGTAAGGTATGTGCTAGGTGGTCGGCTTTATTCAGAAGTTCTAGTCTTGTGTCCCCTTGCGGAATCAAGGATACTCCTTCTGGATCTATCATTGGATGCAGGCATAACTGCTCTAAGAATCCATTTCCCCAAATTTTTTCTCCGTCTAACAGTAATTCAACTTGGTTGTAACCTTGTCCGTATCTTCTGATCCCTTCATGGGCAAGTGCCACGCATAAAAGGGGCCCATTTGACCTTATTGTAGATTCTCTCTCACGAACGTATAAGAAATCTTGTTCCAGAGCTTCTCTTTCGAGGTGTCTCTTCTTTTCGAATTTTCCAGTACCGTAGATTTCTGGTGGGCTGACTGAGGGACACACGACTAGCACTGAGTTTTCTTTGTTTCCAGTACCGTAGGATTCGTCAAAACCTAGATAAAGAGTTTTTATCATTTTTTGTTGTCAAAAATTGAAGTTATAAACCCTTCGCTGTTGTTGTAAGAATGAGAAAAGAATTGAGGGGGTAAAGCGGTCAAATTTATATAGTTTAAATATATTAATTGTTTAGGAAAGATGGTGAAGATAGATATTAGGAAGAGGCATGTGTATTTTCTGGTTGCGCTGTTTGCGCTGTTATTGGTTGCAGGGATTGTCTTTTTTGGGGAAAATATTCCTCCTAGGGAGTTTAGTGAAGAGATAAGTTCTGAGGATGCAGTTTATTTGGAAGGGGTGAGTCTTTCTCAGACGGGTTGTTCAGGCCCTGTGTCTGGAGGGTATTGTTGGACAGCCGGTAGTTCTGGGCAAAATTGTAATAGTGCTTGTGCTGGAATCGGAATGTTTTGTCCATCGAGTGTAACATGGAATGATAATCCTAGTTGTAGTATTTGCCGAAATTTTTTTAGTGGTGCCGATTGTAATGTGGCCTGGGGCTCTCCTTATAGTGGTTTCCCAAAGTATTATCCTCCCCTAGGTTGTTTTTATCGTCCTTCTTGGTATAGTGTTAGTTGTAGTCAGACTAGTGGAGGCATGAACAGAATTTGCGCTTGTGATTCATGCACAGACTCAGATGGGGATGGACAGGACGGAATTGACTCATTTTGCCCATATCCAAAAGGAAGTGATTGTGATGATACTAACCCAGACGTATATCACGGCGCTCCAGAGGTTTGTAATGGAATTGATGATAATTGTAATGGAGCTATTGATGAATCTGGGTGTAGTGATGGTGTTGGATGTACGTTAGATGTTTGTATCTATGTATCTGGAGAGTATGGTTGTACTCATACTCTCGACCATCTAGCTTGTAGAGATACTTTTTTTTGTAATGGACAAGAAAGATGTGATATAACCGATGGATGTGAGAGCGGATCCAATCCTTGCAATGACCATATTGGTTGCACACAAAATTTATGTGATGAAGATACAGATAGCTGTAGTTATGTACTGCGTGATGATTGGTGCCCGCCAGGACAGATTTGTGATGCTGCCCTTGATTGTATTTCTCCTGGAGAATCAACATGCAGAGATGGGACAATAGAAGGGAGTGAAGAATGTGATTGTGAGGCAGATGGTTCTGACTGTGCTTTCACGGGTCATGGTGATGGAATTGGTGAATGTAGCGCTTATGATTCATCGTTGTTTACCGGAGGGGATTTAATTTGTGGAGGGGACTGCATGATAGATACTAGTGGGTGTGAAGAGGTGGCCTCTTCTAGTTGCAGAAACGGGTCTATTGACGCAGGTGAAGAATGTGATTGTGAGGCAGATGGTTCTGACTGTGCATTTGGAATTTATGGTGATGGGGTAAATAATTGTAGTGATTATGATTCATCGTTGTTTACCGGAGGGGATTTAACTTGTGAGGAGGATTGTACGATAGATACTGGGGGGTGTATTGATATAACCGGCCCGACTGGTTGTCCGGACGGGGTCAATTTTGTGTATCAAAGGTCCGGTCAGGAAAATTATATTAAACTTTGTTGGGATATCAATGATTATAGTGGTGGAGACCATGATGGGGATTGGAACATTGATACAGAGTATTTATGTAATGTTTGTTCAGTTGAGCATGGTGTCCCGTGGTCTTCTTCTAGTTATGAATTTTGTTATTGGGAGGAAGGTGCTGGTGAATGCCTTGATGCTGTTAGGTCTGGTCCATTGTGTACTATGAGGCCCTTGCAGGAAACAAGTTGCGAACTTGGACAGACGAAGGCAACCATTGAAGTCGAACTTGATGGTGCTGGTTGTGATGAGTGTGGTCCAGGGAGTACAAATTGTATAATCTCTATGGATGTGCCTTGTGTACAAGTTGTGGAATTGCCCCTCTTTGGGTTTTGGAATGCTATCGTGTGCGTGATTATATTTGTAATTGCTTATTTTTTGTTGTCAAAAATGGATGCTATAAGCCCTTCGCTTTAGTGTTGTAAGGGTCGGACTAAGGTAATTAAATTTATATAGTTTGGATATTCTAGTCTTTTAGGAAAGATGGTGAAGATAGATGTTAAGAAGAGGCATGTGTACTTTTTTATTGGTTTGTTAGCGATTGTTGGTTTAGGCTTTGCTATTGCAGCGATACCCAATCCCGGGCATGCCTATACACAATTAGAGCCTTGTTCAAGTGGAACGCCAATTTTAAAAAGTAATGGTGCATCTTGGGGTTGTTCGGATACTGATGATTTGATTGGTCCACAGGGCCCACAAGGTCCACAGGGCCCACAAGGTCCACAGGGCCCACAAGGTCCACAGGGCCCACCTGGTAGTGGCGGCGGCGGAAGTGATTCAGATTGGGTAATTGGTTCTGGGAAGATATACAATCTTAATGATAATGTTGGGATTGGGACGACGAGCCCCGAACGAGATCTCCATGTCGAAGGGATATCGTTGTTTAGGAGAAGTGGTAAGGGACTTTATATTAATCCCAATTATGGTCCAGGTCATGGCTATGCTCAGATTCAGGCAGAGCCTGGAATGGGTCTTCGATTTGCAACAAATGGAAATAACAACAGGTTGTTTATTGACTCTAACGGGAATGTTGGTATAGGTGTGTCTGATCCTCAATATACCCTTCACGTTGGTGCAAATACATACTTGGGGGATCGTGTAGGAATTAATACAGCCCCCACAAGTTGGGCCTTAGAGGTTTATGGCGATACAAGAATAACTGGATCAGATTCAGAGTTACGGCTTGAATATCTCAGTGGTGGCGGTGTTAGGAATATATGTGTAAATGATAATGGAGTAATTACAACTTATAATTGTCCATAGTGTTCACAGCACTCATAGTAAACTGTTTAGGAAAATTGTTGCTTGTTGATCTTAGGAAGTTTTATTAATCTCTTATTTGTTTGAATTTTAATGACATTGAAATTAAAGGTTAGGGCGAGAGCTGTCTTGAGGAGCACTTACACAAGGGTTGGGAATTTTTATAAGGGAATGGTGGCTCGAACTGGACCCTATCAGGATTTACAGACAGGCCACGATAGGCTTGAAGAGAATTTAGCTGAATCACAGACTGCTGCAGGTAGACTAGAAAGAGATTTGGACGGATCTGTTAGTGAGAATAAGGGGTTGACTGGAGAGATTGGGCAATTAAGGAGGAATTTAGCTAATCAGATGACTGCTGCGGAAGGCCTCAGGGGGCAGATAAATGAACAAGGAGCTGAGTTGGGGGTGGCCAGACACAGGGTTGGCTATTTGGAAGGCGAACTGGCGAGGCATGTTGAAGAATCAGATAAGGCTGAAGAAGATCTCGCTGTTGCAAATGTTCGGCTTCGGTACGCTCAGAATGATTTGGGAACGTCTCATGAGATGGTTCAAGCTTTAACTAAAGAGGTAAGACTTGCTAAAGGGGTTTTGGGATATGTTAAACACTCGTTTGCTAGAGTGAGGAGGGAGATGGCAGGGCACGTGACGCGGCTTTATCTGGAAACCCACGCAGATGACCTTGCTGTTGTTGTTGATCATCACGATAACATTCTAGGGGTTTCTTCGGAGACAGCGAAGTTACTGGGTCGTGATCAAGAAGAGATGGTGGGCCATGATGTTTATGGTTTTGTAAATGATCCTGATTCATTAAGGGCAAGGCTTCAGCTTAGGGATCGGAGTGCCTCCCGGGAAAAGGTTCTTCTTAAGGAGGTTATTTTATGTGGTAAAAAGAATACTAGGCCCTTGAATCTCGTTTATCGGCCCTTGACGCTCAAGTTAGGTTTGCCGTGGTTACCAGAGTTATATGTTGGAGGCACTATTAGGTTAGAGACAAAGTCTGAAAGAAATGAGAGGAAGAAGGTTGAGAGGGCATATGCTTCTAGATTTAGTAGCGCTATGGAAACTGTGCGAGCGGCTTTGAGGGGTCTGAAGGGCGGAAGGGAAGAACACTCTTAGTTATTTTACTCTTTTAAGGAAGAGTGAAAATTAGTTAGATATTGCTTGCAGCAGCTTTTCTCTTGTTTCTTCTAATTATGATCACGATTAGTATCACAATCAAAAGAAGCGTTGTTGCAATTAGTAGGAATGATGATATCTTTTGTCTTTCGTCTTCAGCAGGAGGTGATGTTGCAGGTGGTGCTGGAGATTCTGGGACTACCTTGAAAGGAATAAGTGTATCCATTCCAATTCCCATCATGACCCCGCCACTTGTGGAGTCTGTTACTGTGCCAAACGATAGAATTACACTGAATTCTTCACCGATTTCGATATTCTCTGGGGTTTTGTATTTAACAAGCACTTCAGTATCTTTTGTTCCGGCAAGAACATCATAGTCTTTTTCTATCTCGTTTTTATTTGTCACTATATTCATAGGATCGTCTTTTAATTCAGCTCTCATTATTACGTCGTTCTCGCTAGCCATATTCTGAATTGTTAGGCTTATCGTGCCTTCTTTTCCAGGAAAAACTTCTTCAGGATTGCCTGGAAATGCGGGAGAAGAAACTCCCGTTGCAATTACAGAGCTTGTTAGTAAGAGGGTCATCGCCAGAAGGACCATTCCATTACCAAATATTTTTGTGTGTTTCATTTTAAGGTACTAGTGTTATCCTCCATTCATCTGAATCTGTTGTAGAATAGGAATCCGTAATGATTTGAGGGATTATAGGCATACAATGGTAAAGTCTTTCTTGTCCGGTTGCGCCGTCATCTACTGAGTTGTTTCCTCTTAGCAGTTCTGCGCTATTTATCTCTAATTGCGTGTTGTTTGCTAATGTGACTCCCACAGATGAAGTCACAACACACTCAGCTCCGGCCCCAGTAGTTATGTCAATTGTGAAATTTGCAACGTCAAGGTGATTTCCGTAGGTTGCTCCTATAAGGTTGATTGCAGTCATAGTGATGTTTGTTATGTTATAATTTCCTGTGTTGTTTAGAGTAGTATATGTGCTGGCGGTTTGATTCTGTTGTCCAGGGCTTATTCCAGGCCAGGTTAGCGAGGCAGGGGAAAGAGTTATTGCTTGAAGAGCGTCGTAATCAAATACCATCGACTGGTTGTAGATCGTTGTGGTATTTCCAAGGTCTTGCCCCCATGTATTTATTGTCCAGCTTCCAGGGACATCAAAGTAGTATATTGTTACGTTGCAACTGAAGTTTTGGCTGGTGATTGTGGATTCACCTCCGATTGATGTGCAGGTAGTGTTTTGTCTCAGTTGACCCCCAAATGGTGCTGTGATGTTTGCACCGACGCTGGTTGTGTTTATGTCGGCGACTCCATCTGCGTCTATAAGTTCTGCTGTGTATGATATGCCTAGCGGCTGGTCTTCTGTAGGGTCAACTGCTGTGCCAATTAGTGTAGCATTGTATACAAGTACGGTTACTGCGGCTGTTCCGGATAAGGAAACTGTGACATTTGTATCCCTGTATGTGTCGTAACCGGTAATGCCCTTAAACCAATCACCAATGCCTGCAGAAACTAGATAGGTAGATAATAGAACGCCAAATATTAACAGTGTCACGTAGGTTGCTTTTCTCATTTTCCTCTTTTGAACTGTTTTATTATGGAGGGAGTTCTTTTTAAATGTTATTCTTTTTTACTTGCCTAATTTCCTTACTGCCCTGGAGTACAAAGTCCAGACGTTTCGAGGGTCTTTGCCGAGGAGTTCGGCGACTTCTGCGTTCTTGAGGCCTTGTTCGCGGAGGTGGTTGACTGTTGTTTCCAAGATACTGAGTCTTCTGTCGGCGAAGACGTTTATCGGAATGTACACAGTCTTTCTGCTTATTATTATCTTGGTTTGCTTCTTGGTGTGAGCGTTTCTGCAGTTAATCCAGATAGTTCTATCGTCTCTGTTTAAGACCATTGCGATTTCATGATAGCTCATGCTCTTGTTTTCCTTTAGATACTTGCAAAGCGCCTCGGATGGGCCGATGTCTTGTCTGAATATATCTATAGGCACTTTGATTTCTATGCGAGTTTGTCTTGCTGTTTTCAGCAATTCGGACAGAGTTGTTCCGAACTGTTCTCTTAGTTGTTCGTCGAGGGAAGTTAAGTCTTCGAGATCTACTTTTCTCTTCTTGAGTTTTCTCTCGAGGATTTCTACGAGGTCTTTCTTGGAGCGTTTCTTCTTCTTTCTTCTGCCGCCGCCGAGTACGAACGAAGCGGCGAGCAGGGTTATTTGCCAGGAGCCCGCACCCGAAGTGGAGTACGTTTGTGTTGGGACGCTTGGGACCAGAGGGATACAATAGTACAGTTCTTCTTGGGCTGTGGAGCCATCATTGATGGAGTGGTTTCCCCTGTCTAGGATTGCGTTGGTTAGGTTTACAGCTGTCGCGTTAGATAGAAATGTTCCACCGGAGCATTCTTTTGGAGGCGTGCCTGTTGTTTCAATGTCGACTGTGAAATTTGCAACGTCGATGTAGTGTGAGGAGTTGTCTTCTCCTAGCACGTTTATCGCCGTTATTGATAAATTAGTTATATTGTAATTTCCGGTATTGTTTATCAGTATTGGGTCGTTTGATGCTGTTTGGTTTTCTGTTCCAGTGTTCACAGCAAAGGTTAATGCGTCTGGGGAGATTTTTATAGACTGTAGCTGATTGTATTGGAATGTTTCCGTGTTGTTTATACCAACAGCGTTTTGGTTGTCTATTGCTTGGACTGTTATGTTCCAATCGCCTGCTTCATCGAAGTACCACATACCGATGGAACAGGAGTAGTTTTCAGTATATAATGTACTTTGCCCGTTTTGTTTTGAACAACTTATGTCTTCTCTGAGTGCTTCGCCTGAGCGGGTAAAGTTGGCGGTTACGCTTGAATCGTCTATATCATCTGCACCGTTAGGGTCGTAAACTGTAACTTTGAAGGATATAGCTTCTGTACCGTCTTCTGTAGGGTCTGTGTTAGGTATTGGTTCGATGTAGGTTATTTGGGGAGGTCCGTTAGTTTGGGATTGGTCTAAAGGTGTGCTGTTTTTGTTTCCTGCTCTATCAACTGCGTGTGCTTGGCGTGTGTATGTCTGGCCCTCTGGTAAGTCTGTGAAGTTATGTTCGTATTGCGTTGCTGAAGCGTTGTATAGCGCGGAGATTTCTGTTGCTGCTAGGGAGCGGTTGAAAAACATTACTTCATCAATTGTTCCGTTGAAATAACCCGAGGCACCGTTGATCGCTCCGATGTAGGTGCCTTCTCCAGAGGTATCCCCAGAAAACAAACCCACATCAGAGTCTTCTAAGACGCCATTAACAAAGAGATAAAGCCCTGTGTCGTTTACAGTACACATCACATGATACCACGTATCCGATGCCACAATACCTCCTTTTGTAACGCTGTCTATATCCTCAAACCAGTCGGCGGATTTTTTACACGTAATGTTCTCCTTATAAATGCCCATGTAGTACTGCTGCTTAAACCAAACAGGTTCCCGTTTGCTGATAATGGTATATGACGAGTCGTTAGAATTTACATTTACCCAAGCGCCATAAGTAATGTTTCTGGTGATATCTAAAGCGTCTGGTGATCCAAGATTAATGTAATCTCCGCTTCCGTCGAGCGCCCCGTGGAGTTCAAAACCTTTTCCCCAATATCCTTCATCTGTTTGGGTGGCATTTCCAACAGCGGCCCCAATTCCTGAGTGTGAACTTAAATCAATTGGATTCCCGGAACCATCAACATCATCCATCCTTAACCAATAAACCAGGTCTCTATTAAAGTCTGTGAATGCATAGTGATCTGTTAGTGCGTCGGAGGATGAGACGTTTACGTAGATTGAGGTGCCTTCTTCTAGCGAGCTGTTTGAAGGGGTCGGGCTTATGAATGAGACTAAAGGAATGGACGTGTCTGTTATGACTTGTCTTGTTTCTGTTTGGTTCCTATGTGTTGCAGTGTCAACGGCATGGCCTGTGAATGTATGCGTTCCGTCTGAGAGACCTGTGAAGTTATTATAATACTGATTTGCAGAAGCGTTATACAATGAGGCAATCTCTGATGCAGAGAGAGATCGATTAAATATCAATATCTCATCCAAAGAACCGTTTATTCCTTGCGGGCAACCAGGAGGATCAAAGCAGAAGCTAAACGATGAATTCACAGCGCCTATCCACAAATCATTATCATTATTTGTTATACTATAAGTCCCTGTATCCACATCGTCCTCAGTTCCATTTACATAAAATGTGACTGTTGTAGAATTCATTGTAACGGCCGCATGATACCATTCACCAATGGGGAGCATATTCGAAGTTGAATATTCTGTTTCAGTACCATCCTTAAACACTAATTCATTATTTCCGCCGCCGTTGTTAAGCCCAAATTCAAATCCGTCCTCTGCATCTGTCCATTTAGAAACAATATCCGGCCTCTCAGCATTAGAAGCATCCTGTTTCACCCATGCTGCAATAGTTATTTCAGTTACATCTAATGAGGGATCATCATCCACCTTGAGGTAAGTCTCCCAATCAATACCTCCAAACCATTTGGCTCTCCCAAAAACACCAGGGGTATTTGTCGGAGTTGTAACACCTTTACTAGCGTTATTCGAATAACCCGATAAATCTGTAACACTTCCCTTGTTCGCGGTATAATCATCGCCCATTCTCAGCCACAATATCAGAGAGTTATCAAAATCAACAAATGAGTAATGGTGGTTTGTATCATTGGTTGTGACGTTGACGTAAATGTCTGCTGAGTTTCTTATCGTGTTGTTGGAGGCTGTTGGAGATGTGAAGTTTATCGTTGGGGTTGTTAGGTCAATTGCTATTTTTCTTTCTTCGGTTTGGTTTCTGTTTCCGGCTCTGTCGACTGCGTGGCCTTTGAATGTATGGGTGCTTCCGTCTGCTAAACCTGTGAAGTTGTTTTCGTATTGTGTTGCTGTTGAGTTGTATAATGCGGCAACTTCTGTTGCTGTTAGGGAGCGGTTGAAGATTAGGACTTCATCCATTGAACCCTTATAACCATAACTAAACTCCCCATAATCTATCCCAATATATATCTCTTCGTCAAGAGCGGTAAGTACACTACTTACTCCAGCAGAATCTACATTTAGTTGTCCATTAAGAAATAAAGACACCACACTATTATTGAAAACCGCGACAACATGAGACCACACATCTCCTGTTAAGTTTATACTAGTAGTTGGATTGCTACCGCCAGGGTTAAGGTATGTTAAATTACCTGTTGGACTTAAAGAAATGAGGTATCCGTCTCCACCCGTCCAATCCCCCTTACTAAGTATAGTCATTTGATTTCCCTCAAAATTTGGTTTTACCCATGCTGAAAAAGTATATTGATTAACCGGATCGAAATCTAACGAGGCCCCTGTATCTGGAACCATAATAACATCATCAGGTGACGCTGCTGGAAAACTAAATCCTTTTCCAAAATAACCAGAATCATTTTGAACAGCATTCCCTATCGAAGAACCATTATTACTCCAACTACTCAAATCAGTCGGGTCTTCACTTCCATTAACATCATCCATCCGGTACCACAACAGCAAATCATTATCAAAATCAATAAAAGCATAATGGTCGGTTAGCGCATCGGAGGTTGATAAGTTTACGTAAATATCTGCTGAGTTTTTTGTTGCGTTGTCAGAGTCTGTTGGAGATACGAAGCTCAGGGTTGGTGTTGTTGAGTCTATTGTTACTTGCCTTGTTGATGTTTGGTTTTTGTGTCCTGCTCTGTCAACAGTGTAGCCTGTGAAAGAATAGGCCCCTTCATCTAAGGAGGTAAAGTTGTTTTCATGCTGTGTTGTAGAAGAGTCGTACATTGCTAAGATTTCGGTTGATGTGAGTGTGCGGTTGAAGACTAGGAGCTCGTCTATTGTTCCGTTGAATTCATGGCCAAACTTTAATTGGGTGTTTAGGGCATTTGTTTGTACGCCTGCGTTTGCGTCGTTGTCTTCAAGGTTTCCGTTTATATAGATTAAGGTGTCTGTTGTGTTGTAGACGTCTGCGACAAAGACCCAGGTGTTCAGAATATCACTGTCTGCTGAAGCGACCCAGGTGGACGTTGATTCTGTTCCGCCGATTCCTGCCACGAAGTTGATATTGATGTCGTCACCTATCTCTCTGGTTATTCTGCTATAGAGGTAATTGTCCCCGTCTACCCAATGGTAGTTCACAATGTTGTCTGTTTCTGCTCCTGTTGCTGGGAGATCTGACGCCTTTAGCCAGTATGTTCTTGTGAATCCGTTTGTGATGTTGATTGTTGTTGCAGGGAGATTTATGTAGTCGTTGTCCCAGTTTGTCGATTTGAAGCCCTTTCCGAAGTAGCCAGAGATTGTTTGTTCCATGCTGCCCACGGCAGTTCCGTTGTTGCTGTAACTCGATATGTCTGTCGGATCGCTGCTGTCGTTTATGTCATCCATTCTTAGCCAGAGTAGAAGATCTGAGTTGAAATCAACAAATGAGTAGTGTTGGCTGGAATCGGAAGTAGTTAGGTTTACGTAAATGTCCGTGTTGGTTTGGAAGCTTCCGTCGGAAGAGGTTGGATCTGAGAAATTGATTAATGGATATGTGCTATCTGTTGTGACTTGGTTCTCTTCTGTTTGGTTCATGTTTCCGGCTCTGTCGACAGAGTATGCTGTGAAATTGTGCGTTCCTACCGAGAGGTTCGTGAAGTTGTTTATGTATTGTGTTGCGGAGGCGTTGTATAGGGCAGAGATTTCTGTTGTTGTTAGAGAGCGGTTGAAGATAAGTACTTCGTCGATAGAGCCGTTGAAGAATCTTAACGTCCCGGTACTGTGCGACCCAATTGACCAGGGGTCCGAATCTCCAACAAGAGTCCCCGTAATTGAACTATCTCCTCCGATATTAGTTGTATTAAGGTATATATCTGTGTTTGTTCCGTTAAATCGCAATACAACGTGATTCCAAGAATTTGCTACAGCGGATGTGCCACTTGTGGTAGTCCCATCGCCAAGGCCATTGTGCACAAAACGAATTTCCCCGGTTGTTTCTATAATTTCCATTGCTACTCTCACTCCGCCGTTCTCAACAATATATGACCGACCATCCCCTCCAAAATTAAATGATGTCGGATTGATCCACGCGCTTATTGTAAATTCGTCCCCTGACAAATTAAGATCGTTTGTAAATGGGATCTTTACATAATCTCCAACCCCATCAAACATGAAGCCCTTCCCGTAATAACCTACGTCTGTCTGTGCAGCATTTCCCTGCGTAGAACCATTATTTGAATACGAAGACAAATCATAAGGGTCATTAGAACTATTCAAATCATCCATTCTCATCCATAACAACAAGTCATTATCAAAATCTACGAAGGTGTAGTGGTCTGTCGAGGCGTCTGAGGATGAGACATTAACTAAGAACTCTGTTTCTGGGAGTATTGTGTTGTTTTCAGGGGTGGGTTCTGTGAATTCTAATTGGGGGATTGTTGTATCTGTTGTTACTTGTCTCTGTTCTGTTTGGTTTATGTTTCCGACTTTGTCAACTGCGTAACCTGTGAATGTGTGCGTGCCGTCTGAGAGACCGGTGAAGTTGTTTTCGTATTGTGTTGCGGAGGCGTTGTATAAAACAAGAACCTCTGCAGATGTCAGTGACCTGTTGAAAACCATGAATTCATCTAAAGTGCCATTCAAGGTAGTGGTTGTAGAACCATAAGTTGCCAATCTTCGAATTACCATAGAAGAATCTACAAGGTCATCTGAACCCTGCGAGGTTCCATTCTTATACAATTCGATATTATTTGCATCTGATCCATTATTCACAAAAACCAGGTGATACCACGTGTTGGTTGAACCAGACTCGCCCCAAATCGCACAGTCATCAGCATCATTACATAAATAATGTGCCCCGCCAGAGTTATAGTAATACCTTGTATAGGCCCCAGCTGAGAACTGATTACCAAACACTCCTTGATGCGATGTAACCTGATCCATCTCAAACCAGAAAGAAATCGTCCAAGGAAGGTCATCGCTTAAATTAATTATGTTATCCGTATAAATATAATCCCCGTCCCCATCAAACTCAAACCCTTCTCCGAAATAACCCGGGTCTGTTTGGGCAGCGTTCGCAACAGCAGTCCCGTTGTTGCTGTAACTTGATATGTCTGTTGGGTCGCCGCTGCCGTTTACGTCGTCCATTCGCATCCAGAGAATTAAATCGTTATCGAAATCTGTGAATGCGTAGTGGCCCAAGGTATCATTTGTTGTGAGGTTTACGTAAATATCTGAGGTTGTTCGGGCAGAGGTGTTTGCGGGGGTTGGGACAGTGAAGTTTATGGTTGGATAGTTGATGTCAGTTGTGACATTTCTTTGTTCTGTCTGGTTTTTGTTTCCGGCTTTGTCAATTGTATGGCCTGTGAACGTGCGGGTTTTGTCTGAGAGACTTGTGAAATTGTTGACATATTGAGTTGCAGTTGCGTTGTATAGGGCGGAGATTTCTACTGCACTTAAACGTTGGTTAAATATTAAAACATCATCTATTGAGCCGTTGAAATAATTCGAAGGACCCGAAGTAGCCCCTAAATAAAAATAAACTGCGCCCCAAAGGTCTCCGCTAAAGGGGGCGCTATTAGCATAAGTTCCGTTCACGTAAACGAGCACGTCCGTTCCGTTGGTAGTTCCCACGTAATGTACCCATTCATCGGAAGGAATTGTAGCTCCGGTAAAGTTGACGTCTCCCAATGGGTCCCTCACTGAGTACTTTAAGGTATTACTTGTGCCGTCGAAACTAATGTCATGTCCGTATGTATAAAGTACGTATGCATTGCTCACCTGGCCTGATTCGGCTTTTAACCACATTGAATATGTGTAGCCACCTATTGCGCCGACACCCTCGTCGTTAACAATATAATCTGCGCTCCCATCGAATTCTAAACTGCTTCCCCAGTATCCTTCCGTTTGGTCTATTATATTTTTTGCACTAAGTGAATGATTGTAAGAGGATGAATCAATGGGATCGCCAGAACCATTAACGTCGTCCATAGTTAGCCACAATCTCAAGCCACGATCAAAGTCTAAGAAAGAATAATGGTCTCCCCTGTCATCGCTTGTAGATAAATTCACATAAATTGAATCATCTGTTTGCGTCCCTGTAGGGGTTGTGCCTTCTCCAAAAATTATTTCTGGAATAACTGTATCTGGTGTGGAAACCGTGACGCTTCTCTGCTCTGTTTCGTTCTTGTTGCCTGCTCTATCAACCGCGTAGCCTGTGAATGTGTGTGTTCCTTCTCCTAAACCTGTGAAATTATTGTAGTATTGATTTGAAGATGCGTTGTATAGTGCAGAAACTTCTGTTTCATTCAACACCCTCTCAAAAACCAAAACGTCATCAATTATACCTGTATAATTGTATTTAGGCTCCGCAGCTGCAGGCCAACAACTATGCGCATAAGCCCCAACCATCATAGGCATATTAGTAACTGGTGGAAGTCTCTTCCCCGCTATTGAGGTATCAATAACTTCAATATTATCAACATACCCCTTAACATAAGTCATATTTGCAGTTGCATTAGACCAATAAGTACAGACAACGTGTGAAAACACCCCAACAGTAAAATCTTCACTTCCGGAATCTGCGGAAATGGTGCCATCTCCCCCATTCCCAGTCCACCAACCAGAATTACACACGAGATGTGCTAGACTAGTAGTGTATACGTTAACTGGGCTATAAGGATTACAATTTCCACCCCCATGCGAGAATACGCTCTGGGTGGAGCTTAAGCTCGATGGATTAATCCAAGCAGAAACAGAAATTCCTTTTGTGTTTGCTTCCAGGCTGGTTGGACTAGTTCCAATATAAGCATTTATATCCAAATGTGTGGAGTTGCCCCAATGCCCTGTCTCATTAATAAGGGCACCAGCCCGAAGAGTACCGTTAATCGAATACGAAGACAAATCAGTTGGGTCCCCACTCGAATTCGTATCGTCCATTCTCATCCAAAATACCAAATCGTTATCAAAATCAGTGAATGCGTAATGAGAAGAACTATTGTCATAACTAGACAAGTTGACAAAAATCGAACTTGTGTTTTGGGTTGAACCACTTGTTGGTGTTGGGCCTGTAAAATTGATATCTGGCGGAGTAGCATCTTCTCCAACTCCCGAACCAGTCAAGTTCTCAACCTTATAATCATTCCCGTTCAAACTAGCCCTAATCCCATTCTTCCAAGTTCCCGTGCTTATCTCTGAGTAACTAAAAACAACACGGTTATCACAAGTGTCATTTAAGTCAGCCAATGTAGTAACGTCTGGACAGACGTAAATCGCAGCATTATGAGTGTTTGGCAGGAAAATGGTGTGGACATCTAATTTAATTCCAGAAATAGTACTAGCGTCAACCACTGTCTTTGTTGAAGAAGCTAAAATAGACAAGTTTTTTAGGTCAACAGGTCCCTCAGTGAACATCCCCCAAACCTCAAATCTTCTTCCCCACGTGTCGTTAGTAAAATTGATATTTTGGTCCGCGGTGTATGACGTCCCGTTAACCAATGGCCCATCAACAGAACCAGTCGCATTGTAATTAGCCGCATCCCCAGTGGTCGGCATATAAAACACAGTAGAAAGTGCCTCAACCTCCCTTTCCTCGGTCTCATTCTTATTCCCTGCCTTATCGACAGCATGTCCCGTGAACGTGTGTGCTCCGTACGCCACGGTGAAATTATTGTAATACTGGTTTGCAGATGCATTGTATAACGCCCCGACCTCTACCGCAGTCAGAGTCCTATTCCAAACTAAGACTTCATCAATTGTCCCATTGAAATAATCAGCAGGGTCGCTTTTGCTTCCTCCAATCTGGAACTCTCTAGTTGCCTGACTTGACCATGTTGCTGAACCAGAACCATTTACAACTCCATCTCGATATATTGTCACATTATCCTCACTGACTGATGCAGTGATAACATAGTGATACCATTCATCCTCATTTATATCTCCAGTGGTTACGCTGCCAAAACCCCCCCCAGTCCCCTTCCCAAACTTGATAGTGCTGCTGTCTAAATAAAGCTTCCAACCCCTAGTAGTAAAACCGCTATCATAAAAATCAGAGATTATACCATCAGTGGATGATTTACTTCCTAC
>Ga0164310_10000261_pt1 | contig 26987 bp, 25 predicted proteins | sample GuaBasSedimGuay1_FD_121795 | JGI IMG/M metagenome (GOLD analysis project Ga0164310, IMG submission 121795) | Subseafloor sediment microbial communities from Guaymas Basin, Gulf of California, Mexico - Guay1, Core 4569-9, 0-3 cm | ecosystem: Environmental > Aquatic > Marine > Hydrothermal vents... | reverse complement strand
GTTAGGCCTAAGCGTCTACATGCAGCTAGAAGGGACCCCCTTCTTTCTACCTCCATTAAGACCCTTGCCAGTGTTGAGTCCATCACCACATTCCCTTTATATTCAAGGAACACTTCAACTCTAAGTTCAAAATTTTCCATCCAGCATAACCCAAACTATTTATTGGAAACCTATGCTATTAAACATCCCGTAAAATATAATCGGAGACTCCCACGCATACCATGAAGCTGCCACTCTGAAGACGGAGTAAAGATATAGACCGATCATTCAGAATACTATTATAAGGCTAAAGATAATCATATACTTGGGTCAAAATGTCGGAGAAGTCACCGGAAGAGATTTTGAGAAGGGCTGAGGAGGCCTATCGGAGGGGAGAGATAAGTGAAGAGACTTATAGAAGCCTGCTAGCAAAGTACGGTGGGCCGACAAGCGTTAAGAGTGCAGGTGCAGGAATACCGATTAAGACGGTGCTTGCCCTCGTCCTCATAGCCGTCGTCGCAGGTGGGATAGCTTACTACCTATACACATCTGGTAAAGAGGAGCCCCTACCGACGTCTACACCTTTCCCTTCACCACCCCAAACATCGAAACCACCGAAAACAGGTAAACCGTCTAAGCCTCCTAAACCTTCACCTACAACTCCGCCTCCGTCAACCTCGCCTACCCCGTCCTCGCCGCCTCAGAGCACCCCACCAGGGACACAGCCGCCAGGCCAGCCGACAATATTCGACTTCCAAGCAGCATCATACTTCAAGTATAAAATTACAACTACAGGGGCAGGCCAGACCACAACCCAGTACATAAGCTATAGGATCAGCTCAGGAAGCTGGGCAGGACAGGAATGCTGGGTTATGGAGATAACAATGGAGTCAGACCTTGGAACATTCCAGTACAAGGTTTGGAATAGCAAGGCTACAGGTGAATGCCTACATGCTGTAATGATACTTAACGGCCAGGAAATGGAAGTCCCATGCAGCCAGGCGTCTCAGACCGGAGTAACAGGAGGAGAAGCTCCAGGCATAACCTACACCTATGAAGGCAAGGAAACAGTTACAGTACCATTAGGCACATTTACATGCGACAAATGGACGGCCACAGTCGCAGGGGCAACCATGACATACTGGATGGCACCAGGAATACCGGTACCCGTGAAATGGGAGTCCCGCTCTGGGAACGTGGTCACAGTAGCAGAGCTAGTAGAATACTCCTAAAACTCACAACTCTATTTTTACATCTTATACAGGGAAACCTTCCACTATACTAAATTGTATGTGGAATTTAAGTCAAACATAACTCTTTAAAGGCGAAGGCTTCAACCGCAGCTTCAATAATACTTCTACACCATCACCTTAATAATCTAGATCCAACGCTATTCTATACGTGGGCAGAATAGCACTAATTATCCCAATTCTCATCTTAGCGTTTCAGATATACGAACCAGTCCTAATAGTGAAAGTTCCGGAGGCTCCAGAGTCTAGTCCTCTTGAATTAGCAGTATGGGCTGACAGGGACTACTATTATTGGAGCGAAGATAACTTCAGAGACTTTAGGGCTCCATATGCAGGATACATATATATCTACGCTAACCGTAAGGTAAACATAACCATGGTGGAGGAGGGTGAAGGCTGGAGAAGCGAAAGTCACGGGGTGTACAGTCTACCTCAGGCGGGCCTCTACTTCTACAGGTTTTCCACGGAATCCTACATGGTTGGAGAAAAAAGCGGATACGTTACCCTAAAGTTTGAGGCTTCCGACGATTACGGCAATACAGCTTCAGCTGAAACTATTATAGACATAAGACCGACGACTCCCGACCCGTATAAACCGAGACTAAGATGTAAGAGTTACGCCCCGAACCTTATTGCTAAAGACGTAGACTCAGAACTCAAGATAACAATCATAAACTGCGGCGGGGGCGCAGCTGCAAATGTTAAGGCTAAGATTGTTGAAACATCTCAAGTTAACGTCGTAAGCGGCGTAGCGACCATAGACAGGCTTGAACCAGGGGAAGAATGGGTTGCAACATTCAAAGTCAAGTCTACAGTTGAGGGCCCAGTTCCCGTGGAGGTGGAGCTGACCTACAGCTCCGCAGGGCAGGGTGTTAAAGATAACTTCCGTGTTGTAGTCTTTTCAGGGGTTGTCAAGGGTAGAATAGTGGAGGTAAACATGCCTGATAAGGTTAAAGTTGGAGAACAGTTCGACGTAGAGGTTAGATTTAAGAACACCGGTTCAATTGAAACCACCTACATTGTAACGTTTAAGTCTGGAGTTGAAGAGAAGAGGGTGAGCAGGGTTCTAGGCCCGGGAGAATCAGCGACTCATACGTTCACGGTTGTATTCCATGAGCCCGGTGAGAAATTAGTTGCTATCGAGCTTTTAAGTGGAGAAAGCCAGCTTGACAAAAAGTCGGCCAGTATAACAGTGGAAGAGTCGAGATGCATCATAGTAACCGCGGCGTACGGCTCAGAACTCATGCCTGACGTAGTCTTCCTCAAAGATTTCAGAGACAGGAAGATCAGAAGTACCTACCTTGGAGAACGTTTCCTATGGGCTTTTGAGAAGCTGTATTACACGTTCAGCCCCCAACTCGCCACGTTCATATCGAGACACGAGACCCTGAGGGTGTGCGTCAGGATAGGATTGAAACCTCTGATTGAGATACTGAAGTTATCCTCGATGGCTTATAGCTTCGGAGATCTTTCAGTGCTAATCATGGGCTTCGCCGCCTCTCTTGCTATAGGTGTAGTTTACCTCTGGCCGCTTTCATTCATATTAAGGCTGAGGGCAAGTGCAATATTACCCGCATGGCTAGCATCAGCAGTTGCAATGCTGGTTTCATGGCTTTTCAAGGTTGATCTCATCGCCTCACTGGCTTCTCTGCAATGGGTGGCTCTAACCATACTTTTAGGCTCGCTTCTAGCTGGCGAAACCATTAAGAGAATACCGAAAATTTTATAAATGTATAATGTATATGTATAACGGGTTATACATGAGCATGAGTGGGAAAAAACCTGAAAGGGAGCAGTCCAAAAGGGTAGATGTCGAAGAGGAAAATGGACAAATCACCATGGAACAATTAGATGAGATGATTGAAAGGATGGTTGAAGAGAAAATAAGAGAACTCATAGAGGAAAGGGTTGACAGGAAAATAGAGAGAAGCATAGAGGAGTTCAGGATGGGTGCTAGAGGTAAAATGATGCTGGCAAGACGGCTTACCCATCCCATTCCCATCAGAAATCTTGACAGGAAACTGTATATGGAGATGCGAAGGCTTGCAGTGAGGAGAGGAATGACTGTAGGGCAGCTTATGAATGATGCGATGAAATACTATCTTGAGAACCATGACAAACTTGCACTAAAAAGGAGGAAACTACAGATACTCCAGAGGTTGCAGAAAATAGGTATCCCCGGAGCCGTGGATCCTGAGGTTAGAGATCTCCTAAAGAAAGAACTGGAGGAGGAGCTGGAAAGGATTAATAAAAGGCTAGAAGAACTTGAGAATCTATAGTTTTCCCTTCCCTTTTTTTACTTGGGGTTACTTTTAAAAACATTCAAGCTTATACTCTATTCGTTATGGGTAGCTTAATGCCCGCCCAGGGTGTCTCTGATGGTAGACGGGAGAATGCTAAGGAGAGTAGCAAGCACGATGCTGCATACGACAGTAGCGTTGCTGTTCAACCTGGGCGGGCTGCTCGCAGGGAGATTTATCGTTTCCTCCAGGTCTTCTCTCATCTCCTACCCGTGGTTTATAGCTCTGTTACCGCCTATCCTTACGGTTAGAGGGGACATAAGCGGGATTTTCTCGGGTAGGATCACAACGATGCTGCACATAGGGACTGCGAAGCCGTCTTTGAGAAGGAACACTGAGGAATACTATAACCTTGTTAGGGCTGTAATAGTGTTAACCATTATAGATTCGATAGGAATAAGCCTGATATCTTATACTTTCAATTTCATGGTTGGACAGGCCTCTCTTAGAGACCTCTTTTTTTACAGTGTAATCCCGGCGGTTACTTGTATCTTAACCGTATCCATAACGAATCCTTTCACTATGTTTATGGCTTCAGGCACGTTTAAGCTGGGTTTAGACCCTGACTACTTGGTCTACCCAGCAATGGCTACCGTGAACGATATAATTGTTTCAGGCATATACTTGACGATTGTCTCTCTTGCCTTAAGAGGTTACATGGAGATTTTAGGGTTAATCTTCATATTCGGTATCCTGCTGGTTTTATACTACCTGTGCGTCCATCACAAGGAGAAAACGTTTATGACCTGTGTTAGAGAGGGGGTTCCATCAGTCTTATTTTCAAGTTTACTTGCAACCTTCAGCGGCGCTGCTCTTGCGCGGGTCCGGGATGTCTTGGAGGCAAGGTCTGAGGTTCTAGTGATCTACCCCACTCTTATGAGTAGTTTGGGGGCGTTAGGTTCAATCCTCGGCTCTGTTGCGACGACCCAGATTGCTCTTAGAACCGTTAGTTCTGGGATAGGCTATGTAAAATCGATGTATAAAGATTTTGTTTTGATAGAATCTTCCGCTATCCCAGTTTACAGTCTGTATGCCTTCCTAGGGTACACATTGTGTAAGGTGACAGGTGTAGCGGCGAATTTTAGGCTAATGTTGGCAATATCATTATTCAACAATATAGTAGGCTTCATGGCGATCTCTGCACTAGCGTTAATCGTGGCTTTTGGCACATTCAGGAGGGGCTGGGATCCGGATCACTTTGTCATCCCGGTTGTCACATCTGTATCCGATGCTCTCTCCACGATGTTGATATTCGCCAGCCTGATATTCATGGGCTTACTTTAGCTATTTAAGCTGCTTAGAAATAGAGAGGCCGTTATATATTCGATACCTCCCACATATCTAAGCTTCTTTATAGTTAGGGGATTGTGGTTCTACCAACGCTATGGTAAATGCTCTAATTATTCCAAGTTTCTTAACCCTTTTCAACATTGTCATAGGGCTCATACCAAGCTGTTCAGCCATCATCCTGTAGGGGATCCTACTGTCTTTAGAAAGCATTTCAATAATCTTCGTGTCTCCGTCATCGATTTTTATCGTAGCCATCTTCGATTGGATAACGGCTCTATGTTTATAATATTCTAAATTTATTCTAGGGGATAAGTATTGAAAGTATTCATGTAAAAACATTAAGTGTAAATGAGTCCTATGATGATTGAGGCATTGTGGCTAGTATGGGGAGCCCTTACGAATCTATCCTTATCAAGGGAGGGAAAATCATACCCGGCTTCGGAGACGGCTATAAGCCTTTCAAGGGGGACATTTATATCGAGGGCGACAGAATAGTGAACGTAGGTAAAAGCATAATTAGAAAGGCGGACCTTGTCGTTAGAGCACGTGGACACGTGGTCATTCCCGGCTTCATAAACCTTGAGTGTAATGTCTATAGGAACGCTATGAGAACCTTAGGTTCGGATCTTGACTACGATGCATGGATCAGTAAGATCAAATATCCGATAGCTGGGGAGCTTACATTCCAGGATATCTCAACGCTTACAGCCCTTTCAACAGTTGAACTAGCTCATTCGGGGGTAACAACCCTCGTAAACTGCTATGACATATACCTTGGTCTTGATGAGATCGAAGAAGTTGTTGAAAACATAGAACTTACAGGTTTAAGGTGCATTACAGCTCTGGGAGTAGCAGGAGATCAAACTGTAGACGAAAACATAGGTTACCCTGAATGGTTGTTTGAAGGATTTGAAGATAGGATAAAGATAATAGAAGAATCCCTCAAACTATGGTCTCGGAGGGAACTAACAGATGTATGGGTATCCCTACTTTTACCAGTATTTCTCTCGGATAAGGGATGGGAAAAAGTTAGTGAACTTATCTCTAAATATGGTGCAAGGTTGCATATTCATCTCCCCGCTTCAAGACAAGAATATGTAATCTCAAAAACGAAAACCTCTAACCAGTACTTACAGTATTTAAAGGAAAGGGGCATGCTTAATGATAAAACCAATCTTGTCCACTGTTTATATGTTGGCTGCTGGGAGTATTCGCTTCTCGCCCAAAGTGGGGTATCTCTAGTACATACTGCCCACGACGATAGTTTCTATGCTAGTGGTGTAGCAAGGGTCAAGGAGCTTATTGAAAGCGGTGTGAACGTCGGGTTTGGTACAGGAGTCTGCTGGGGGTTTATCGAGGCGCTAAGACACTCTGTTATGGTTCAAAAGGCGCACTATAGAGATCCGAAGGCTCTGACTCCTATGGAAGCCCTGAAAATGGGAACTATATCGGGTGCTAAAGCACTGGGGATGGATAGCATTATTGGCACGATAGAGCCGGGGAAAAAAGCCGATCTTGTCCTGATAAATCTTAAGAAATCACACTTGCTACCTTGGTATGACCTGCCAAGCCTAATACTTTATAATGTCCAATCTTCAGATGTTGATGGAGTAATAGTAAACGGAATGCCTGTACTCCTAAATGGAAAAATGCAGAATATAGATGAAGGGACAGTAATGGAAGAAGTTGAAAATAGAATCTCAAGGTTTCGATCCTTCGCTTACAAGCTTGGTATAACGTAACCTCTCTACCACTTTGTCTATATCAAACCGCTGGTTTTAAAGTTTAAATTTTTAACGTGGCTGGTTGACCCGAGGGACATGTGGGATTTGATATTACTGTTTTCCACCAGCGTGCTCCCCAAATTTACTCTTACAGTTCTGATAGTAGGGTTGGCATTGAAGATGCGTGGTTGGATGAGGCCTGGCATGTGGTTCAAATTGGAAAATCCAAGCTTACAGGTTGCTCCGGAGTTTATAAAGTCTGTAATACGCAACCTTATACTTTTTGAGAGGATATATAAGCATCAACCAGTCCTGTGGCTACTCACCTTTCCATTTCATATAATGACGGGTATGGTTATTTTCGGTCACTTACGAGGATTTGGAGTGTGGTCTAAAGACATTCTTAAACCTCTAGGTGCAGAGCTAACCTATTTCTTCATAAAAACTCTGCCCTTAGCCCTAGGGGTTCTCATGGTGGTTTTACTTATAGGTATCTTAGTTTACAGGCTATCCTACAAACCTTTAAGAACTCTATCATCTGGCGAGGATTATACAGTAATCTTACTAGTGCTTACAATATTGTCAAGCGGCGTCGCCATGAGACTTCTTCCATATACTCATGAACCCTTCAAAGTAAACTTTCTTCCAGGGGTTACTCTCTATATAGAAGAGACTCCAAACATAGCTGCATTTACTATTCACGTGATCTCTTCCCAAATACTAATAATGTTATTGCCATTTGGTAAGCTTGTCCACATAGTTTCTTCGTTGATAAACATACTCTACTCAACTTCAGAAAGATCCAAACATGGAGGTGTTATATCGCTATGAAAGTAGACCTTCAGAATCTCCCCGGCTTATACCTTCTGAGTTTAGAAACATGCGTTTCTTGCGGGAACTGCCTGGTTGAATGTCCGACCTATAAAGCCTCTAATGAAAGAATTCATATTCCAGGGGCTAGGATGAAAGGCATAATGCAAGCCTATCGGAAAGCAAGGCTTGCACCCGAATTTGTAAACGAATCCTTCGGGAGGATGATATGGGAGTGTACGCTTTGCGGCTACTGCCAAGAAGCCTGCCCCTTTGATATAAGGACAAACCCCATATATCTTGCAGTGAGATCTGCCCTGTACAAGGCATGCCTTGTGCCCGAACAAACCTTAAAACTTGCTAAGATCCTGAAGGAATCGCATAACATTCTTGGTAAGCCTAATGATAAGAGGATTGCCTGGTTCGAATTTAGAAGCAGGAAAAATAGCAGATTAATAAAGAAGCTAGGGGTAGATTCAGCTCCAAACTATTGTGAACTAAGGATCGAAGATATAGTTAGAGAAAAGGCTGAAACCATCTACTTCGTTGGCTGCAACTCGTCTTTCTTCATGGGTCTATCAGGAATCCCTGATGCCATGGTAAGAATCTTACATCACGCAGGCATAGAGTTTACGCTTCTAGCAGAGGATGAATGGTGTTGCGGCTATCCCTTATTGTTATCCGGTGATCTCGAAGGCTTCAGGGAGGCTGCTAAACATAACATCGAAGTTATCAGAAGGAGGGGGGCGAAGAGGGTTGTTTTCACGTGTGCAGGCTGCTATAAAGTTTTTAAATACTACTATGCGAGGATAGCTGATTTAAACTTGGACTTCGATGTTTTACACTCTACCCAGCTTATTAGTCAGCTTTACAGGGAAGGGAAGCTTAAAAAAATAAATGGAGCAACGAAAGTAACCTACCATGACCCATGTGACATAGGAAGGCATGGTAATATTTACGAGGAGCCAAGAGCAGTAATTAAAATGTCGGGCTATAGCCTAGTCGAAATGGATAAACATTGCGAAGAAAGCGCCTGCTGCGGGGGTGGGGGCTTGTTGAAATCAACAAGCCCAGAATTAAGCAGTGAGATCGCAAGTGAACGTGTGGCTCAGGCAATTAAGACCAAAGCTGAAATTCTATCTTCAGGCTGTCCTTCATGCATCATAACCTTGAAGGAAGCCGTTCAGTCCTCCAATTCCAAACTTAAAGTTTTAGACATAGTTGAAATTGTAGCATTAAGCCACGGCCTTATTCCAAGGCAGTAGTTAATACTCATTATGATGGCTTAACTGGTGAGTTTTGAGTACCATAGCATCAATTGTAAAGCTATCTTCAGGTGGATAGGCACCTTTAAGCATTCAACCAAGCTCCTTGACGGATATAAGTCCTCGGTAGCCTCATACTCCTTAAACATGTATTTTTTGCCCTCTTCGATTCCTCTAATTTCACCTTTAAATGCCCTGTCTGAAATCATTAAGTCAAACTTTAACCTTTCATTTAAGGCTTCCAGCTGAGCCTTACCTATAACATGATATTTATACTTTGCTTTTGCGAGTTCTAGAGATGCATTGATTGAAGCTCTCACCAATAATAGTCTATTCATCCATTCTGTTTCATAGTTTAACATCAACCCCCAATAAGGTTGTTCAACAGCTTTCTGATACTCCTCCAAACTTCTCCATAAAATTTTGTACCCATATTTGCCCGGATAATCAAATACTCTACTTCCAGGATCAACAAAAGGCGCTAATGGAGCAGTAAAAACATCTATCTTGCTTCCACATTCGAACTTCTCCTGTAAATGCTTGTAGTATTTAGCAACACCCACAGCTTTACGATAAGTTTGTTTTGGTAAACCTGTCATAAAGTAAAGATCAAGCCTCTCCAAACCTACGTCTAGCGCGCTAGAGATCATCTTTTCAAGTGTACTATTATCATAGTTCCTGCCAAAGGCAGATCTAACATCTTCATAAGGACTCTCAGGAGAGATTTGAAGGTAAACCTTGTCCGATACACGTCTCATAAATCTTATGATTTCCCTGTTGACAGGCCTGTAAACCTCGAAAAAGATCTCGTTTTCGAGGCCTAGCCCTCCGAGTGCTTTAAGCAAGTCTGAAGCATACTTTGAACCCGCCATTGTTAAGTCCCCGACTACAAATATGGGGGCATCTATGATTCCTGAAAGTTCCTCAACCTCAGCTTTAACTATTTCAGGCTTTTTAAACGCTGGCTTTGTCCTCCCGTAATATTTCTGATAGGTGTAGCATGAGCCACCACAGGTTACGCAGTTGTAAAGGCAGCCTTTCACAGTTAAGATAGCTACAATAGGCTTTTTAACGAACCCGTAGTATGGTACTGTCATAAAGATATCTCTAGTTTTAATAGCATTACTCACGAGAATCCTAGGGTTAATCAGATGGCTGAATTCTTCTGGAACATATGCAAAGCCATTAAATAGGATTCTACCGTCATTCCTCCATGCAAGGTTTGGTATCTCTCTAAAACTACTCTCATCCCCAATGTTCTCGATAAGCTTTTCGACCGGAGCTTCTGTTGTATCTCCAAGCATCACAACATCCACATAACTGTAGTTTTCAAGTATTTCTCTCCAGTAGTAGCTAGCAGTTAGACCTCCCAGCATAACGATACTATTAGGGTGCTTTCTCTTCACAATCGACGCAACTTTCAGAGCGCCTTGCGCGTGTACAAGCCAATGAAGGTCAATACCATAAACCTTGGCGTCAAGTTTCTCTAGGAATCTAACGGGGTCGAAACGTCCGCTAGACAGCATTTTAGATGCTATATTAAAGATTCCAACCTTAAATCCCTTACTTTCCAAGTAAGAAGCCAACGTTAGAAATCCAAATGGGTACATATCAAATACGTAAAGAGATGGTACAACCTCGCTTATAGGGCCACCATACGAGGGATGCATCCTAAAGTCTAACAAGCTTGGGGGGTGTATAAGGACTATGTCATACGTCATTACAAGCAGGCTAGGAAGGTTAAAATTTTAAACCTTCCTAGCCACTATGCTACAGAGACAGCCGAAAAAGATGCAACAGTCTTCAACTTCAAACACGTCCGAAATTCTTCTCACGATTTCGTTTGCTGTATCCATAGACCTCAATGTTTTGGAAAGATATCTCCATGGAGTGTCTAAAGACCCGTAGAAGCCCATGCTTAAAATAGGTACCACATGCTCTACATAAAAATCCAAGATGCCAGCCTTAAAGCGATTGTCCGGCCTCACCAGTTCAACAATTCCTATCCTTCCTCCCTTCTTAAGTATTCTATGGGCCTCACTTAAAGTATCAGTCCTGCTAATGGCATCTCTGATCGAAAACGAGTAAACTACAACGTCGAAAAAGTTAGACCTAAAAGGCATATCTTCCATTAGACCAACAACAAAACTTCTGCTGCCAACTCTTCGTTTTGCAAGCTTTAATAGTTTCAAAGAAGCGTCATAACAATATATTATACCGTTACGGCCGACAAGAGGTTCAAGCACCTCGGCCATATTTCCAGGGCCGGAGCCTACGTCCAAGATTCTCATTCCATGTTTTACTCTAAGCATTGAGGCGATTTTGTACCTTAAGATCCTGGAGAAACCTAGTGAGACTGTAATGTTTACTTTCTCATAGGCCTGGTCAAGCTTCTCCAGGGCATGGAGAATCTTCCCCCATGCCTCCTTGTCTAAACCGTTATTCATTTCTTGAAATAGCATAATCCGCAAGATAAATCATAATATTTTTAGCTCTGCTTTCGGGAAGGGCGTCTAGTTTCCTCTTGGCCGTTGAGATCAATTCCACAGCCATCCTTCCAATGGTCTCCTCAGGATTTTTAAGCTTTAGAAGGGTTGAAATCTCCCCCTCAGAGAACCAGTCTAATAAGTCATCTTTAAGCTGATACGCCAGCCCAATCATTCTACCGTACTCCCCAAGTGCATCTACGGTGTCGTCCTTCCCTCCAGCTATCAAAGCTCCAATTCTTCCTGCTGCCCTGAATATGGATGCTGTTTTCAGCTCTATTACCTTAATGTACGAGCCTAGCTCTATCGGATCTGATGAGCTAAGAAGCCTGTACTCCAACATTTCACCCTCACTCATCCTCCTAGCAGCCTCCGAAAGCTCGTATAGAATTCTCCTATCACTATACATGGACCCAACTCTCAGCGCCAGAGATAAGATATAGTCTGCTATTAGAATCGCCGGCGTCTCTCCGTACTTCACGTGGAAAGATTTTCTTCCTCTTCTGCTGGCATCACCGTCAATAAGATCGTCGTGGATAAGGGAGGCTGTATGCATAAGTTCTATCGCTGCTGCTGCCGGGTCGGGATTTCCGCCACCCCCGAGTGCTTCATGGGCGAGATAGAGAAGGATTGGCCTAAACCTTTTCCCCCCTTCAATAGCGTATTTTAACGGCTCAGAAAATACGCTATCCGGATAAAGGTTTACAAGCCATTTTACAGCGTTATTAGCTCTGTCCGTATAGTGCTTAACTGCCAGCATCCTTAATACCGATGCTGTTAAAAACATTAAAAAATTGCTTTTGAAATCCTAGTTTGCAATGAGCCTAAACATAATCCTGGAGACAAGACCTAAATTCTTGCTTTTGTCAGTAGTCCAGGTGGCCTACGGCTCATCAATAGCCTTCTATCATGGAGCATTTAGCGTGTCAAAGTTTCTCCTTACACTTACCGGTGTGCTGCTGGCCCACATCAGTGTAAATGTCCTAAATGACTACTTTGACTTTAAGAGCGGAATAGACCTTGAAACCCGAAGAACACCCTTCAGCGGGGGGAGCGGACTAATCCCCTCAGGCGTTATAAGCCCGGAAACAGCGTTAAAAATAGGCGTTTCTAGTTTGCTTGGGGGCATAGCGATCGGGAGCTACCTAGCCATGGTATCCGGATTTCTAGTGATCCCATTAATGCTTATCGGGGCCGCATCCACGGTGCTCTACTCCCCATTAGTAGCACGCGTAGGCATCGGCGAACTGGTCACAGGCCTCAACTTTGGTCCACTAATGGTCATAGGGAGCTACTATGTCCAAATGTCAGACATAAACATTCTTGTCATAGCGGCTTCGCTCATTCCTGGATTCCTAGTATTCTTACTACTGTTACTTAATGAGTTCCCTGACGTTGAACCCGACAGGAAAGCCGGAAGAATAAACATTCCCATAATGCTCGGCCTTAGGAAAGCATCTAAGATTTACACTCTGGTAATAGTGTTTCAGTATCTCTACCTCATATTTATAGTGTTTCTCTTAGAGGGAATGCCTAAGAGTTGTTTATTAGGCCTCCTAACCGTACCCTTAGCGTTTAAAACCATTAAGGGCGTGAACAGGGCTTATGGAAACGTTGAGGAGCTCGTTAAATATATGGGCTTGAACATAGCAGTGGTACTGCTCACCCCAACCCTGATAACTATAGGGTTCATAATCTCATGAGAGACCTTTCATAGAATATCCTTTATATACTCTGCAAATTCTAGGAGTGGATTTAAACCTTTAATCTCTACAGGTAGCACCGGAATGGTTCTAACAGGCAGTAAGCCTTCAAATCTCTTCTTAAACATCTCCACGTATTTAGCGTGTATGGAGGCTCTCTTATCCCAGCTTTTACAAGAACACTCCCCACGTTCAAAAACCTGATTAACTATGATCCCCCCTACCTTTATCTTAAACCTCCCTAGTTCTTCCACTATCCTTATTGTTTGGGAGTACCCAAGCCATTCAGGGATGGCAACTATATAACATTTGAAGTCCTCGGAGCTTAGCATTTTCAAGACGTCTTCAGCAAGCTTTCTCCATCGGCTGATCAGCCTAAGAGGGTCTCTTTTCTTTCTTCTGATTCTTTCAAGCGTTGACTTAACCTTCATGTAAAGTTTTGCTGCATCTCCTAAATGGGTATATAATTGGTGCTCTATTTTTAGAAGGCTTAGTGATCCTCCTGCTGGAGCAGTATCCCAAATTATACAGTCATACTCCCCAGAGTTCTTTTCTTTAAGGATGTACCAAAGCATAAACTGGAACCCTATTCCCGGGGCTCCAGCGATGTAGTCTATTATTTCCTGGTCAACGGGAAGAAATGATGATACTACTTCGTATACTTCCTCTCCGAACCTTTGCTTCCACAATTTAATAACAGAGTCCTCATCTATCTCGGCCGCCCAAAGGGGAAGACCGTTTACGGCCTTTGGCTGGCTTGACAGTTTAAGCCCTAAGATATCTGAGAGCGATGGAGCCTGATCGCTTGACACAAGTAACACCTTTAAACCCCTATTTGCAAGCCAAACCGCTGCTGAGGATGAGCACGTTGTCTTCCCTACGCCGCCCTTACCCCAAAACGAAACTATTCTAGTCAACTCCCCTATTACTCTATCCAAGTGAAAATCATAAACATTTGGATGCTGCATGGCGCCTTGGTAGATAAAGTTAAAATATACCGTGCATTTCACAATGGTTAGATTAGAAATGTTAGGCTCATATGAGATAATAGCAATCCTAGCTATAGCACTACTGCTGTTTGGCCCTAAGAAATTGCCTGAACTGGCGAAGGGTGTAGGGAAAAGCCATATATGAGTATAGAAAGGCAAGCCAGGAGCTCTTCGAGGAAGAGGAGAAGCCTGCAAAGAAGGATGAGAGAAATGCTTATTGAAGCGGCTAAGAAGATGGGGATAGAGACTGAGGGCAGGGATATCAAAGAGATTGCAAGGGAAGTCCTAGAGAAGGCTGAAGGGAAAGATACTAAAACCTAACACTATCGTTTACTAACCTTGGCAACTGCAGAGTAAAGTTTAGAAGAATTAAGACTGTAACGTCTGAACTACCAGTAGGACTCATTCCATGTATTTCATGCACGCAGTTGCAAGTTGTCCCAGCGATAACCCCCCATCACCAGGAGGTACCTGCTTATGAAGTAGAATTTTAAACCCTTCTTTCTCAATTTCACGTCTAACATATTCTACGATGAGCCTATTATATGCTACTCCTCCCGAAAACCCTACGGTAGATATCCCCTCCTCTAAGGCTGTGTAGGATGCTATGTAGGCGAGGCCCTGGCCGAGAGCTTTATGGACCGCTGCTGCTATGTGTCTTCTTGGAATGTTCTCTTTAAGAGCATCTAATACCTGGATAAATAGGCTTTTCGTGTCAAGCTTTAGAATTCCGTTATCATTTCTATAATCCAGTTTAAACTTGACTCTTTCAGGGTCCCCATTTGAAGCTGCGGCTTCAAATTTTATAGCGCCCTCTCCTCTGTAAGTCCTTTTACATGCAACTCCTAACATGCATGCTGAAGCATCTAGGAAGCGACCACAACTCGATGTCCTTATATAGTTTCCAGCGGCGAGTATTCTAAGAACAGCGTTTATTTCTACTATGCCATGTTTAAAGCCGCCAATACATTTTTCCAACAAGAACTTTCTCAACGTTTCCTCCTCCAACTCACCATGAAGAAGGCCGGCCACAATCCATCCGTATCTTCTCGTGGCTGTATCGCCTCCAGGGAGTGGATATTCATGGAGAGCCCCTACCCTCCTATACTCGCTAAAGCCTCCCAGCAGTACTTCACCGCCCCAAGCTTCCCCGCTAGGACCGTACCCGTACCCATCAGCTGTTATACATACCATAATACTATTTCTTGATAGCCTACTTTCAGCCATGAGCGCTGACATGTGAGCATGGTGGTGCTGAACCCTTACAAGAGCGATTCCCATTTCCTCTGCTAATTTCTGTGCCAGGCTTGTTGATGGGAACCCTGGATGTAGGTCAGAAGCTATAACGGATGGTTTTTGAACCTTAAATATTTTCATAAGGTGTCTAAGCGAGTATTCTAGGAATTCTAATCCTTGTAGCGTGTTTACATCACCTATATGCTGGGAGAGGTATACCCTGCCCGACGACATAACAGCGCATGTTGACGCCTCCAAGGGTCCAACTGCAATAGCCTCAATGTCTGCGAAAGACTCATCCAGTATGATAGGCTCAGGAACGTATCCTCTAGACCTCCTGATGAAAGCTGTTTCTCCGCCAACTATCTTTACAACACTGTCATCGCACCTGTTAACAATCTCCCTATTATGCAGGAGAAAATAGTCCGCAACACCATAGAGAGTTTTAAGTATCTCTGTGTTAGATATGGCCATAGGTAACCCTGGCATATTACCAGAAGTCATTACGTAAGCCGGGTCACTGCACCATTTAAGGAGGAGATGATGGATACCGGAGTAAGGTAGCATTACACCAATACTGTCAAGGCCTGGTGAAACATGTTGGCTGAGAGGGAAAGGCTCCTTCTTCTTAACTACAACAATTGGCCTCCTAAAACTCTTCAAAAGCTTAATTTCACTCTCTGATGGGTTGGCATAGGTTAGGACAGCCTCTATACTTGGTGACATAACCGCAAAAGGTTTCTGGGGCTTTTTCCTCCTATGCCTCAGCCTTGCAACGGTGTCGTCGCAGGTTGTCTTACATGTGAGGTGGCACCCCCCAATTCCCTTAATAGCAAGTATATAGCCCTCATCCAAAAGTCTGGCTGCCAGCTTTAAAGCATCCACATCAGAAGCTATAGTCTCAGTACCGTCTGTAAGCCAGAGGTGTGGTCCACATTTCGGGCAACATATGGTCTGCGCATTATACCTGCGATCCTTAATATCGTAAAACTCTCTACGGCACTCGTCGCACATCGGAAACTCATACATGGACGTCCGCTCCCTATCATAGGGAACGTCACTGATCACAGTGAACCTTGGTCCGCACTGGGCACAACAGGTAAAGGCATATTGATAGTGTCTGTCAGCTGGGTCATTCATCTCCCTTAGGCACTCGTCACACACGGTAATATCGGGTGGAATGTAACTTACACCCTTCCCAGACCCTTTAAAACTGCTCTTGACTATTTCAAATCCCCTATAAACTCTAGAATCCTCTAATACCTCCACTTTGAAGAAGCTATATTTGCAGAGCCACGGCTTCTCATCCTTAAGCGCCCGGACAAACCTTTCTACACTATCCCTGTCACCTTGGGCAACTATCTCAACCCCAACATCTCCCATATTCCTTACATAGCCTTGAACCCCATATTTCACAGCTATCCTATGTACGAAAGGCCTATAGCCGATCCCCTGGACGAGACCGCCTACCCTCACACGCACAGTGTAGGACATGTAGGCAATATACCACATGGCATACGCTTAAACATTGCTCCACGATCAACGGCGGCTGCAAGCCTAAAACAATTTAAAATGTTCTATACAAGCCACGCGGTTCGAAGAAAATTTTAAAGTTTAGTCTGTAAGAAGCCCGAAAATATAAGAGGTGAAGCAGCGTTGTCAAAGAGAAGCATAGCTATTCTCATATTCGTGTTGGTGGTTGGCATCCTAGCAATCAGCCCGTTTATCCTTGAAAAGATGGGTTATGGAGGTAAACGTGGAGGAATAGTAGGGTCAAAAGCCCCGAATTTCAAGCTTAAGTCTATCGATGGGGAAATGGTAGAATTATCCAAGCTTAACGGAAGCGTGATCCTAATAGATTTCTGGGCCACATGGTGTAAACCCTGCACAATGGCGGTGCCATTCCTCTCAAGACTACATGTCGAATACGCCGATCAGGGGCTAATAATACTGTCGGTGAACATCGGTGAGGACCCCAGCATAGTTTCTGAATTTGCCGATAGGCATAAAATGCAATGGACCGTTCTACTTGACCAGGACAGGTCAGTAGCCGAATTATACGGTGTTAGGGCGATTCCAACCTTCATCTTAATAGACAGGAATGGGATAGTAAGGTTTAAAAAAGCTGGGTACTCGGAATCAGTAGAGCATGATATAATCTCCATAATAGAAGAAGCCCTGTCAGGGTAGAAGCGGATAAACCCTTAGCATATGCGTGGCAGAGGCTCCCCTACCGGTTTTGACAGGAATCTTACGCCTCCCACCTCGGTTTCAAGGAACACTCTCCCAGGGTGCTCGCCCCTGACTTCCCCTATAATTCTAGCATTTTCAGCCTCCTTGGTCTTTCTGATCTCCCTGAGGATGTTTAATGCCGTGTCTCCGTCCGCGATAATTATTATCATTCCCTCATTGAGCAGTTCGTAGGGGCTTAAGCCAAGGACTTCAGATAGGCCTCTAACCTCGTCTCTTATAGGTATATCACTTTCTCTAACCCATATGCTAACCTTGGACTTCTCAGCTATCTCGTTTAATGCTTGAGCAAGCCCTCCTCTCGTTGGGTCTTTCATTGCATGGACGCCTCCCACTTTTAAGGCTGCCTCAACAGCCCTCCATACAGGCCTTACGTCCGAGACTACGCTTGTTTCGAAGCCTATATCCTCCCTTGCTGATAGGAGTGCAGCTCCGTGGTCTCCAACATAGCCCGTGACGATAACTTTATCCCCAGGCTTAGCTCCAGAATCCAGGATTATCCCGTTGACGGCTAATCCTACGCCGCATGTCGTTATAACGATCGAATCGAGGCTACCCTTAGGCATGACTTTGAAGTCCCCCGAGATTATGGAGACATTAACCTCTCTTGCTGTTTCATCCATGGAATCCACTATTCTCCTGAGGTCAGACCTGCTAAAACCTTCCTCGACAACAATGGCATCCAAGATAGCTATAGGCTTGGCCCCCATAACTGACACATCATTGACTGTTCCAGCCACTGCTAAACGGCCGATATCCCCTCCTGGGAAGAAGATTGGGCTAACAGTATGGCTGTCAATAGATACAACAATCTCTCCACCGTCAACCCTTAATGAAGCACCATCGTCGAGAGCCTCAAGGCCGACACCGTTTAACGCCTTTTTAAACGTGAACCTGTCGAGGAAGATGCTTTTAACAAGTTCCTCCATGAGCTGGCCTCCAGCACCGTCGGACAGGGTTATCTTATCCCCCACAGGTACCACCCATGGCAGGAATTTAATAATAAGGTAATACCTTAAACATTGGCATGGCCACGACACGAAACTACAGAGACAGGAAACTCTGCACGTTAATCTCCAGAAAAATAGGAGACGTAGCCTCCACATTGGGACATGTGAAAATTATGAACTTCTGCGGGACACACGAGCATACAATAACCTACTACGGCATAAGAAGCCTAGTCCCAGAGAATGTTGAACTCATCCCCGGGCCTGGATGCCCGGTTTGCGTGGCAGATACAGCCGATATAATGGAGGCCATCAAGCTGTCAATAGCCGAAAACACGATGGTTGTAACCTTCGGTGACATAGTTAGAGTTCCAGCGGGGGATTTAAGCCTGTGGAAGGCTAGGGCGAGAGGGGGAAGAGTCAGAGTAATCTATAGCCCAGAAGACGCGTTAAAGATAGCGAGAGAGACAGATAAAAACGTGGTGTTCTTCGCTGTCGGGTTTGAAACAACAGCCCCAGCAATAGCCGCAACGTTAACCCTAGACCCACCGTCAAACTACTACATGTTAACATCGGTTAGGCTTACACCGCCGGTGATGAAAGCTCTCTTGGACATGGGTGAAGTCAGGATAGATGGGATAATAGCTCCGGGGCATGTTTCAACAATAATAGGGTACAATTCCTGGGGGTTCGTCGCCGAAAGAGGGATACCAGTGGTAACAGCCGGCTTCGAGCCGGCAGATGTTCTCATGGCTATACTGATGATACTAAGGCAGATAGCTGAAGGAAAACCTAGGAATGTAAACGAATATGTGAGATCAGTTACACCAGAAGGCAACGTTAAAGCAAAAAAGCTGATGTACCAGGTATTTAAGGTTGAAGATGCAAGATGGAGAGGGATAGGAGTAGTCAAAGAGTCAGGGTTGTACCTTAAAGATAAATATTCAGATTATGACGCACGACTACAGTTCGACATAGATATAGAAGAACCCCCTGGAAACCCGCCCGGATGCCTTTGCCACAAGGTTGTAATGGGCTCAGCATACCCAACCGACTGCAAACTCTTCGGAAAAGCATGCACCCCCAGCAGGCCATACGGACCATGCATGGTCTCAGTAGAAGGCGCCTGCAACATATGGTTTAGATATGGACCCCAAGCTCCCCGAGCATTCCTCTCCATAGTTTAAGGCTCTCCTCAGCCTCTCGGGGACTAAGCTTTCGGATGGCAAAACCAACATGCACGATAACATGGTCACCAGGCCTAACATTCTCAAGGAGGCTAATATTAACGGTCTTTTTTACTCCCATAAAGTCAACGATCGCCTTTTCACCCTCGATTTTGACTATGCACCCTGGAATAGCAAGGCACATAAATAATAGATGGACAGTTTAATATTTAAAAACCCCCACGAGGAAATTATTCGCCTCCTTACATAAAAAGCAGTCACCCTAAGTCAATATTTTTAATATTTCTATTTTATTGGAAGTACCTAAGATGAGTGTCGAAAATATCCATCTTATATGGCTTCAAGGACAAGGATGCACCGGAGATACGGTTGCACTGACACACTCATCGCATCCGGATCTAATGGGAGTACTCACCGGAATCTTACCGGAGGTTTCAGGGATAACCCTCGACTACCACCCAACTGTAATGCCCTCATGGGGTAAGGACGCGGTAGAAGTGTTGGAAAGAGCAGCAACTGGGGAACTAGATCCATACATTCTCATTCTCGAAGGAGCTATCCCAGACGAGTCTAAAGCTAAGGAAACCGGGGGTTTCTGGTGTGTTGTAGGAGAGAAGGAGGGTAAAATATACACTGTAAACCATTGGATAGATACTCTAGCTAAAGATGCAGTTGCCGTGGTAGCTGCAGGGACCTGTGCATCCTACGGGGGCATACCGAGAGGGAACCCTAACCCTACAGGTGCAAAAGGTCTATTGGACTATCTAGGTAGAAAATGGAGGAGTAAGCTCAACCTACCTGTGATATGTGCAGCTGGATGTCCGGTAAGTGGACAAAATCTAGTAGAAATACTGGTTCATTTGGTGTTAACTGTAAGGGGTGTACTTCCGCCGCCGGAGCTTGACGAATATCACAGACCCAAGTTCATTTACGGCTATAAGGTTCACAGGATATGCCCAAGAGCGGGATTCTTTGCACATGGGGATGACTCCGAGGATTTTGGAGAGCCCTATTGCATGGGATTGCTAGGTTGCAAAGGTCCTATAGCTCACTGTAACGTTCCTGCAAGAGGTTTCAATAGTGGCGTCGGAGGATGCACTACCGTCGGAGCCATATGTATAGGGTGTACAGAGCCTGAATTTCCAGACCACCCATTCTCACCATTCCTAGCTAAGGCCCCAGCAGGAGTGTACGTGAAAGACACTATTAAAGAACTCATTGGCCATATTAGAGCTGGGTTACACCGTTTAAAGAGGAGGGAGATATAGATGGGTAGGAAGGAGATAGTAATCGAACCGCTTACCAGGATTGAAGGGCACCTTGGAATACATGCTGTAGCGGACACCGAGGCCAGGAAATACATTGATGCACACAGCTTTGCAACTATGTTCAGAGGAATAGAAATAATCCTCAAAGGTAGAGAACCTGCTGATGCCATATGGATAACTCAAAGGATATGTGGAGTGTGCCCAGTTCCTCACGCAACCGCTTCGTCAATATGCGTAGATCAGCTTTACAAGGTTTCACCTCCACCCCTAGGAATAGCCATAAGAAACTTTATAGACATAGGGGAGGAACTCTACGATCCTGTTCTTGGATGCCTGATTCTTGAAGGTCCTGACTACAGCCAGGCTATAGTTGAAAAGATAACCCCAAGTGTCTGGAGTGAAGCACAGAGGAGGACAGCTGAGAGAAGGGATATTCATGGTTTCTCAAAGATATCAGATATAATGGAGGCCTTAAACCCCGTTACAGGGGCCCTATGGCTTAAGGGTGTGGAGATGCAGAAGCTAGGAAGCAAGATAGCAACCATCTTTGGAGGTAAGCATCCACATGTGCAAGCTATTGTACCAGGGGGAGCTGCAAAGACCTTAACCACGTCAGATCTAGAAATGTTTGCCGATCTCCTTGCAAAGCACATAGCTTTCTCAAAAGAGCTAACAGCCGTTTTTGATGACCTTGTAGAATTTTACATCGAACTTGGATACGAGGAAGTCGGGGCCAGAGAATCTAACCTAATATCCTATGGTGTATACGAAGATATCGAATCTTACAACTGCAACTACGAAGATATGGATGAATGGGCGTCGAAAAGATATGTATCACCAGGAGTAATAAGGAACGGCGAACTTGTAACCACAAGCCTCACAGAGATAAACATAGGAATCAGAGAGTTTGTAACTCATAGCTACTATGATGATTGGGATAAATACGAGGAAAAGACAGATCCTGCTGGTAACCCTATAGAGATAAATCACCCATGGAACAAAGAGACAAGACCCCATCCTCAGCCACCATTTCAATGGGATGGAAAATATTCATGGGCATCCTCGGTTAGATGGTGTAATTTAATGCGTGATAGATCCATAGATGCCTATGAAGCAGGTCCACTACCCAGGCTGTGGGTTACTGCTAAAGCAAAACTCGTCGACGAGGCTACCGGAAAAAGCCTTAAATTCAGGCTTCCAAGGACGGCTATTGTTGGATTTAAGGCTTGGGAGGAAATGGAGCTAGAATGGAAAGTACCGGAAAAACCTAACACATTAGAAAGGGTGAGAGCCAGAGCTTACTTCCACGCATACACAGCCTACGTTGCATATAAACTGTTAGGACAGGCCCTAGAACTAGTAAAAGCCGGAAAGACAGAGGTTTGGACAAGATATAAAAAGCCCTCCGAAGGAATGGGTGTAGGCCTCACGGAGGCTATGAGAGGGGCTCTGGGACACTGGGCCATAATGAAAGACATGAAGATATATAGATATCAGATCATAACCCCCTCTGCATGGAATGCATCACCAAGAGATCCAAATGGGACGCCAGGACCGTACGAAAGTGCGATAATGGGAAGTCCGATAACAGAGGAAACACCTCCGGATGAATGGAATGGCTTGGACATAGTTAGAACTATAAGAAGCATGGATCCATGCCTGGCGTGCTGTGTGCACGTCTACAGCAAAAACGACTCGAAACAGATCTGCAAGGTTCTCATTTAACCTCCCCTTCTATACCTGATCTTCCTATGATTGCCATTATAGGTCTTGGAAACGTCTTAATGGGAGACGATGGAGTAGGGTATCATATAGCTAAGATACTAATGGAAAAGCCACCACCAAACACGGAGGTAATAGATGCCGGAACATCACTTGTAAAAATTATCCCTTCATTATCGGACTATAATGTAATAATCTTTATTGACGCAGTAGACTTCGGGGGAAACCCTGGGGAAATCTGTTTGATTGAGCCTGGAAAGGAGAAAATAAATAGTGAGAGAGCCATATCGCTTCACGAGATAAACCTTAACTCTCTCGTTCAGATGAAAGGTATGCTTGGAATAAAAGCAAAGATCATCATTGTAGGAATACAACCAGCTCGAACTAACACTTTAACATTAGAACTGTCCGACGAAGTAAAAAGGGCGATTCCAAAGGCAGTAAGAATCATAAATGAAATGGTAGCAAAGTTTCTAGCCAGACATGACAGTGGCTGACAGTATACCGAGTTTGAAATATATTTGATTTAACTTGCCAAAATAAGCTCCATCAGATTCTCTAATGGGCATAAAATTAAATAGCTCACTAGAGAATCGAAACATCATAGGAATATGAGTATAAACTACTATGGTGGACTCAAACAATTTAGTCTTTTATCCTTCATTTCTCGATAGTTTATGGACAACACTAAAGTCCAAGACTGAAAACTTTCATCGGAAAGCTATTGGGATCCATTGAGATGACGTCAAGGACGAATCTTCCAGGGACTATGGATTTAAATGCATAAAATAGAATTCTTCGCCTCATAAGAGTAGTCATAAGTCTTCGTACTCTATCACCCGCACATAAAAGTTTTGAAAGAGGTTCAAGCGCTGTTTCGTATAGGTGTAGAGTATCTCGTCTAATCATCTTATAGGCTATGACTGACGTTAGCATTGCCAGAGGAATTCCGCCGCCATTAACAGGCATAACTGCACCTGCTGCATCGCCGACAAGTAAGCATTTAATCCCTGATATATCTTTGAACATTCCGCAGACAGGAAGGAGTTTCCCGTGAAGGGGGCCTACAGGCTTTAACTTATAACTCTTAATCGTTAAAACATGAGCTTCTCTAATGTTTATCTTTTTGATAGATCGGGGAAACCCCACCCCCGCCCTTCCATACGACCTGTTTAACGGTATTACCCAGCTATACCCTCCAGGAACGTGTTTTGAAAATCTCATATAAATTTTCTCCGGGTTAAGGTTGTGCCTCACCAGCTGGGAAGTTACTACGGCAACTCCTTTGTCTGCTAGCTTAGGGCCGATATTCATGGAAAAACCAACCATAGATGGATATCCATCAGCGCCGACTATAAAACGGCTTCTGATAGTTAAGCCATCACTAGTTCTACTAACTATTAAATCCCCGTCAAGCCTGCTACCAATGTACCGGCTACCGAATATTGTTCTGCAACCATATCCATGAGCTTGGTCTACGAGTAGGCTCACAAGCTTCCTTCTACTTATAACCACGCCCTCAAAATCAAATGAGAGCCTCCTGTTCTCAAGATCCAAAATTATCTTGCTAGTTATATTAGATCGAACTTTACTACTATACAACCAAGATCTTATCGACCTCAACTCACTACTATACATTGGGAGAGCCCTAGAGAACGTTTCAAATCTTGGCAGATATTCTCCGCAGACCGTAGGATTCTCAGGTGTACGTTTCCTTTCGATAACTGCTACCTTAAATCCATCCATGGATGCTAAGAGCGATATGAATGAGCCTGAAGGGCCGCAGCCGACCACTAGTATATCGACATCTATCACAGATTCATGATAAAAATCTGAAACAATTAAACATAGCGTCTGTCAGGGCAGGTTCAACAACCTTATAACCTGTGGTTAAAACATGTTGCGATCAAAACGCCAATACAAATTTTGTCAGACAGTATATTTTTAGTTTTCCAGGTTATTTTTAATTGTTGATGAAGGATCTAGCTATATTCGTAGTTGAAAAAGCCCTTGAGATGGGCGCAGAATACGTGGACATAAGGATTGAACTCATAGATACCGTAAGGCTTGAGATCAGCAATGGCATTGTTGAGAAGTCTCCTATCGGATATAGTGTAGGGGCTGGAATAACAGTCCTAGCTAATGGATCTTGGGGTTTCTCCACATCTACAAAGCTTGACAAGGAAAGACTCCTAGACGCCGTTGAATTCGCCGTTAAAGTTGCAAAATCGGTTGGAGAGAGAGCAAAGGAAAAGGCCAAGCTCGTCGACGTAGAGACCGTCGAAGACAAGATTGTCAAGCTAGGGAAGAAGAAGCTTTCAGATATACCAGTTGACGAAAAACTAGAGTTAGCTTTGGAGGCGGACAAAAGAATGAGAAACTATAACCCTAGAGTGAAGACAAGTGAGGTAACCTATACTGAATGGTATGGTAGAAAGATCTTTTACAGTAGTCTTGGCAGTTACATAGAATGGGAGTTTTCCAGGTGCTACTCATCCTTTAACGCTGTTGCAAGCGAAAACGGTAAGATACAATCATTTAGGACGAGAATCGCGCACTATGGAGGATATGAAGGATTCGAATCCCAAAACCCGCTAGAAAAAGCTTTAGAGGCCGCCAGGAAGGCTTGCAACCTCCTGAAGGCTGTACCCGTCAAGGGTGGTAGATACACGGTCATAGCGGACCCTGAACACATAGGCGTCTTCGCCCATGAGGCAGTTGGCCACGCATGCGAGGCAGATCTTATCATAGCGGGGGAGTCGGTGCTCGCGGGCAAGCTGGGAGAGAAGATAGGCTCAGATCTTGTAACAATATATGACGACTCGACACTCGATTGGTGGGGGTCAGAAAAATATGACGATGAAGGCGTTAAAACACAGAAAAGGAAGCTGATAGATAAGGGCGTCCTTGTTGGCTACATGCTCAACCGGGAGTCTGCTGCAAAGCTTGGAATGAAACCTAACGGGTCAGCGAGAGCTATGAGCTTCAAGTACAAGCCTATCGTAAGGATGAGCAACACCTATATAGCTCCGGGCGACTACAGCTTTGAGGAACTCCTCGAGGATATCGACATCGGAGTATACGTTAAGGGAAGCCGAGGCGGCCAAGTTAACCCGGCTGTTGGAGGTTTCCAGTTTAATGCCCAGGAGGCATACCTGATAGAGAAGGGTGAAATCACTAAGCCTTTGCTTGACGTCTCGCTAAGCGGTGTCATCCTTGAAACCTTAAAGAATGTGGACGCTGTCGGAAAAGACCTGAGCCTAGGCGTAGGATTCTGTGGGAAGGACGGTCAAGCTGTCCCCGTCGGAGACGGGGGACCTCATGTCCGTATAAAAAATGTTGTTGTAGGTGGTAGAGCATGAGCCTAGTTGAACTTGCACTTAAGGCTGTAAAACTTGCAGAGTCTAAGGGGGCAGATGAGGCTGAAGCATACATCTCTGCAGGTAGGAGCGTATCAATAGTCTTCGAGAAGCTTAACGTTAAGTACGCAAATCAAAGCTACGACGCAGGCATAGGAGTAAGAGTAGTTAAGGGTAAACGTTTGGGATTCGCCTACGCTACCAAGCTGGACATGCAGTCAATAGAAGCAGCCATCGACAAGGCACTGAGAATCGCCTCCAGGAAGCCTGTAGACGTGTCGTGGGTTTCAATGACGGAGCCTAAGCCTCTTCCAAAGGTTGAAGACATATATGACCCAGAAGTCGAATCATTAGATGCGGACAGTACAATGAAGATCAGCATGGAACTCATAGACAACGCTAAGACTGATAAGAGGATAGTGGCAGGGAGCGGCGGAGCAGGGTACGGATTCTCAGAATATGCTGTTGCAAACAGCCACGGCGTGGAAGCATCAGAGAAAGGGAGCTTCATATACGCCTCAATATACCTAATTTCAGCCCAGAACGGCGAGACAGGCATGGGTTACGACTTCGAAGCATCCAGAAGCCTCAAAGAATTTGACCATATAACAGTGGCTAAGAAGGCAGCTGAGATGGCCCTGTCACAGCTCGGTAAAAAACCGATAGAAACAAGGGAAATGGATGTAGTCCTCCATCCGTTCGCTGTATCAGCGGTTCTAGAGGGCATACTGATTCCAGAACTGTCGGGGAACAACGCATACAAGGGAAAAACACCGTTTGCAAAGCTCAAGGGAGAGTCAATTGCCTCCGAGAAACTTACAATAGTAGATGATGGAACCCTTAAGGGTGGCTACAGCTCCTCCCCATTCGACGGTGAAGGACATCCAACCATGAAGAAACCCCTAATAGAGAAAGGAGTCCTAAGAAACTACCTATACGATACTTACTGGGCGAACAAGGCCGGTGAGGAAAGCACGGGAAATGCTAGAAGAAGCTACAGTAGTGAGCCCTCCATCGGCCCGACAAACATCATAGTAGAGCCAGGTACGAAAAGCCTGCAGGAACTTGTCTCTGAGATCGAAAATGGCATCTACATCATAAACCTGATGGGAGTGCATACTGCAAACATATCATCTGGAGAATTCTCAGTGGTAGCCTCGCCAGCCTACACTATAAAGAATGGCGAGATAGGAAGCCCTGTGAAGCAGGCGATGATCGCCGG
>Ga0164310_10000259_pt1 | contig 27006 bp, 30 predicted proteins | sample GuaBasSedimGuay1_FD_121795 | JGI IMG/M metagenome (GOLD analysis project Ga0164310, IMG submission 121795) | Subseafloor sediment microbial communities from Guaymas Basin, Gulf of California, Mexico - Guay1, Core 4569-9, 0-3 cm | ecosystem: Environmental > Aquatic > Marine > Hydrothermal vents... | reverse complement strand
GAATAATGCCTTGTCCAAGAAAGAGAAGGAGCACCTGAACCTGGTGGTCATTGGTCACGTTGACCACGGTAAGTCCACCATGACGGGCCGACTCCTGTACGAAACAGGCGCTGTTGATGAACGCACGTTCCAACAGTACAAGGCCGAAGCAGAGAAACTTGGGCGGCCCAGCTGGGCATGGGCTTTTGCGCTGGACCGCCTGAAGGAGGAACGCGAGCGCGGGCTCACGATTGATATCGCCTTCTTCAAGTTCATGACAAACAAGTACTACTACACAATCATTGATGCGCCTGGGCACAAGGACTTTATCAAGAACATGATTACCGGCGCGTCACAGGCAGATGTGGGCCTGCTTGTTGTGTCCGCCAAGAAGGGTGAGTTTGAGGCCGGTATTGGCCCAGGTGGTCAGACCAAGGAGCATGCTTACCTTGCCATGACTCTCGGAGTTCCAAGCATGATCGTCTGTATCAACAAGATGGATGACGAGAGCGTCAAGTACAGCGAGGAGCGCTACAAGGAGGTCAAGGAGGAGGTCGAGAGCTTCCTCAAGAGCATCGGCTACAAGACCGACAAGATTCCATTCATTCCGACCTCCGCGCTTGATGCTGCCAACCTGAAAGAGCGGACTCCGAACCTGACCCCATGGTACGATGGCCCATGTCTGCTTGAGGCACTTGACATGGTTGAGCCTCCGCCGAAGCCGATTGACAAACCGCTGCGCGTCCCAATCAACGACGTGTACTCGATAAAGGGCGTTGGCACCGTGCCAGTTGGTCGTGTCGAAACCGGTATTATGAGGCCCGGGATGAAAGTCACTTTCATGCCTCCTAACAAGACTGGTGAGGTCAAGTCGATTGAGATGCACCACGAGCAGCTCGATGAGGCCGTGCCTGGTGATAATATCGGCTTCAATGTCCGTGGTATCGAGAGGAAGGATCTCGGCCGTGGTGACGTTGCTGGTCCGGCCGATGCACCGCCCACGGTCGCAGCCGATTTCACCGGTCAGGTCATGGTGATTCAGCACCCCACCGCCATCACTGTGGGGTACACACCGGTGGTGCACGCCCACACGGCACAGGTTGCCTGCAGGTTCGATCAGCTTCTGAAGAAGCTTGATCAGCGCAGCGGTCAGGTGATTCAGGAGAATCCCGACTTTGTCAAGAAGGGCGAGTCCATGATTGCAAAGCTTGTGCCTCTCAAGCCCATGGTGATTGAGAAGTACAAGGAAATCCCACAGCTGGGTCGCTTTGCAGTTCGTGACATGGGCATGACAGTCGCTGTTGGTGTGGTCTTGGACATCACACCACGCGGAAAGTAGGACGTCCTCTGGTGTCAGTATTGATGAACTCGGGCCGCTCTGGCCCGTGTTCGACCCTCTTTTTCTACTTCGGCTTACATAACTGAAACCGGACGCGGCAATGGTCTATACGAATGCGCCTGCTGCTCTCCTAATCTCAGTGATTTCGTCTAATACATCGAGCTCTCCCTGTGTGAGATCGTCACGGAATTTCTTTCTGAGTGCGATGATGTGTTTGTCGGGCACGTCCACGTAGAGGATTTCCCCCGGCTTGACCTGCCTTCCAATCGTGGGGCCTCTGATGGAAACGGCAACTTCCATTCCATCAGTTGCCTCGTCAATGTTGACACCACGATCCTGAATCTGGAGAATCGTGCCAACTCTTCTGCCCTCTCCGTTGATGAGGCCGACTTTCGGCCGTATCACTCCATATACCCGTACTCCGACAATGGCCGGATCCTTGTGTCTAAAGATGTAGTCTGGTAGCAGTTCTATCTTCCCAGGTCTGACAATGTGGCCCAATGATTCCGCCTTGGCCTGTTCCTTTTTCACAATAAGCCAAGCATAGTAGTCATCATATAGCCGGTAGATGACATCATTGAGGAATATCTCGACCCCGTACTCAGCAGCAAGGTCTTCGATGCCTGGTGCCACCTTAACATTGAATCCGAGAATCACGGCATTCAACGGGTCTGTGTCACCTGCGGCCCTAGCCTCCAACACATCTCTCTTGACAATAGGACCAACATCTGCAACCCGCACAGGTACTTTTCGCTCTTGGAGGAACTGAGTCACTGCTTCTAGCGACCCGAGAGTGTCGGCCTTCAGGACAATGCCGGATGAGTCCCTGTGAACTCGAATGGCACCAACCTCTTCCCTTACCCTTCGCTTGATCTCTTCGATGTTGTCTGGAGAATCAACGGCAAAGACGGGCGCACCTGCCACTGCTCCGTGAATATCTGGCGACACAATCTTGACACCGGCTGCTGCATGCACTTCGTCCACGCTGGTGAATTTCTCGCGGGGGTCTCTAATCTCATCGAGCGGTCTTGGCAATAGGAGTGCGCGAATCCTTGCAACTATTGCGTCCTCCAGTCCCCCAACGACAACCGTATCGGTCTTCCTCAGCACTCCTTCATAGATTATCGTGTCCAATGTCACACCGAGCCCAGTTTCCTCCCGCACTTCTAGTACAACACCCTTTGCAGGGCCAGTGGAAACTCTCAGCCGATCCTGCATATACTGCTGGGTGAGTCCTGCCAGCACCATTAGAAGTTCTGGAATTCCTTCTCCGGTCTTTGCACTTGTGGGAACGATTGCAACACTCTTGGTGAAGTCCTTAATCCTATCAAATCTCTCTGAAGGTATCTTGTTAGCTGAGAGTGCTCCCACAATCTCGTACAGCCGCCGATCAATCTCCATCTGGGTGCTCTTGCTCTGTGCCTTTATCGCTTGAATGAGTGGCACATCAGGCATTGGCTTCCAGCCTGGCACCTTGTCAAGTTTGTTCGCGGCAATGAGAAATGGTGTCTTCCCTGCTCTTAGAATCTTGAGAGACTCGTAAGTCTGAGTCAGGGGCCCCTCATTGATGTCAATGACAAGAATAGCTATGTCTGCGATGGCGCCGCCACGTCTTCTAAGGTTGAGGTACGCCTCATGGCCTGGAGTATCGATGAACAGCAACCCGTCAATCTTCAGCTCGGTGTTTATGGCCTTGAGCAGGTTTCCACAAATTGACACGATGGTTTCCGTCGGAAAGAACGAAGCTCCGATATGTTGTGTTATGCCTGCTGCCTCACGATGTTGGACTGCACTACCACGCATTCGGTCAAGTAGGCTAGTCTTGCCGTGGTCGATGTGGCCAAGAACAGTGACAATTGGCGATCGCAGACGGCCTGTTGCTTCTACATCTGAGTGTGTCATTGGCGGCACCTCGCAAGAAGACCAACAGCGAGCAACTCTGCACAGCTTATGAAAGTTGTCGTCAGTGTTGTAATGGTTTCCTGCACAAGCCTAAAATAAAGGCCGTCCGGGTCCACAGCCAGAAGCAAACGACTGGTGAATCGAAATTGGAACGTTCGCTTGTAATAATCAAACCCGACGGTACCGTTCGCCGTACGATAGGAGCACTTGTTGTGAGGGCTCTCCTTGATCGTGGCTACAGCCTATGTGCCTTCAAGGAGATGAAGGTAAGTAAGGAACTTGCAGAGGTGCATTACGACGTGCATCGTGAGAAACCGTTCTTTCCGTGGCTTGTTGAGTTCATCACTTCTGCTCGAGTATTGGTGATGATATTCGAAGGGCCGAGTGTCATTGAGGGCATTCGTGAGGCTCTTGGAGCAACCTTTGTTCAGAAGGCCTCTCCCGAAACATTGAGGGGTAAGTACGGTCTGTATGGAGGAATCAACATTGCACATGCCTCGGACGCTCCGGAAACTGCGGCCAAGGAGATTCGGCTCTGGACCGAGAAAGGGGGTGTAATCGAGGCGCCGTCGGCCCAATCCGAGGCGATACGTTACATAGAGAGCTACACCAGAAACGGTGTAGACTATACGGCTGAGATTCGTCAGCTTATCACCACTGCAATACAGAATAATGACAAGTCAACTGCTGTTCTTCAATCGCTGGAAGACTGGCTCTCGAAGGATGCACGAAACATCGAAACCCAAGAGGTACATGCACTTGCCTCTGCAATCTTCTCTCTCATTAGAGAGGAGATTGACAAGAAAGAGTAAGGAGTACCATGTGGCCGTTGGCCACCATGGTCACTCTATCATCTGGGTCTTAATCAGGCTCGGCAAGACACACTGTTATCGAGATTTTCCGCCCTTCTTATAGCCCGCCGTCCATTTTGTATCACGAGGCTTCATTCCTCGCTTGAGGCTGGCCACCTTGCACTTGTTGGAGCAGAACCAGAGAACTGAACCGTCCTTTGTTCGAACAAATGCGATTCCTGTGCCGGGCTCTATATCCCTGCCGCAAAAGACGCATTTCTGAGTACCAACCATACCCTCAGCGCCTCCTCATCTTGCGGGCCTCTCGCTCGGTTTCTCTCAAGATGAGAATATCACCAAGCCTGACTGGGCCTTTCACATTCCGGGTCAGAACTCGCCCCTTGTCCCTGCCCTCAAGTATCTTGACTCGTACTTGAGTGATCTCTCCGGTCACTCCGGTTCTTCCGAGGAGCTGGATGACCTCAGCAGGAATGGCGGGTTCCTTGTCTTCTTGACTGCTCATGGACATACATCACCTAGCAGGGGCTTATTTCCGCAGTGCAGCAATCTTCTCAACCACATCGGCCACGAGATCCTTACCCTTGCCCTCAACGAGGATTGAAGCTGCAGCAGTTGGTCTCGCGATTCCGGCTGCTGCACCGAGGTCTTTCTTGCTCTTCACGAAGATGTATGGGACATTCTTGTCGTCACAGAGCCCCGGAAGGTACATTATTACCTCTGGCGGCTCGACATCTTCGGCTATGAGAACTAGCTTAGCGATTCCACGTTCAATCGACTTGGTGGTTTCGTTAATACCCTTCTTCACACGGCCTGTGTCCCTTGCTACTTCAAGGGCCTCCAGCGCTTTCTTCTGAAGCTCTTCTGTGGGCTCCCAGTCTACGAAACTTGGCTTGGGCATTTCTACTACCTCTGTCTTACACTTCATTGGTAATTCTGAAGTGAACTCCCACGGGTGGGACATTCTCGTCGCCGTCGTGATGCGTTCTTTTAAAACTGTCGAAGTGTAGCCTCATTCAGCTCCTCTATCAGTAAAGTTCGCGAATTGTATGGAGAATCTCACTATCGCTTACGTCTTTCAAGACTGAGAGTCGGTTCCTCTTCTCCATGATTCTCAATGCGTGATGAACATCATCTAGGAATGTTTCAGCATCCGTTGACATATCTGACAGGGACCTTGGCAACCCCCTTTTCTCCATCACATCGATTATCTGTTGCGTACGATACATCGCATAGCCTCTCTCCTCAAGATAGTGCAGACACAGAGGGGTTGCAAAAATGACCTGAAGTCCATGAAGACTGTGTTCTCTACGCTCCATGGCATGAGATATGGCGTGCTCTGTGCCCGAGCATGGCCGGGAACTGCCTGCTAGATACATGGCCTTTCCAGCGTCTATCTCGGCACGAACAAGGGTTTCAAGATTATTGCTCTCAAGGATGCTCTCCAGTGCCTGCTTGACGAGACCGAATGCATCTCCATTGAAGGGCTCCCCCCCAATCTCATGTGCCATCTTCCACTCGCTTAGGCTCGACGCTTTACATAGGATGTCGCCAGTGCCTGCTAGCTGAAGATGACGAGGTGCCATTGACATTATTGTTAGGTCAGCGACTACTGCAATCGGTAGTTTACACCGCTTCGAGTAGCGATATCCATTGTGACTGACGGAGGCAGCCTCACTCGCAATGCCATCATGCGAGGCGGCAGTAGGGACGGATATCCATTCATGCCCTGTTTCTGCTGCGAGTAGTTTTGCGGCGTCGATGCTACGACCACCGCCGAACCCCACAATCACATCGAAAGATTCTGCTGGGATATTACGACTTGAGAAATCCTCCACCGTCAGCCAATTGGGATCCGCACCCATTACTTCCTTCAATCTATCCCTGTATCTTGAGAAAATGACACGGTCGGTCACAAAGATGGCACGTCCGTGTTCTCTTACGATGTCTGGTAGAGTGTCTATTGCGTCGTGTGCAATTACCACTACATTGGGGCCAACGCGTGCCATGTTATCAGACCAACTGACGCAATCCGTTTCCTGTTGTTAAGAGCTTCTGTTTCGAGTCTTGGATGCAAATGTTACTATCGTAACACGACACCTGATATGCTGTTCATGTATGTACTCTCGTGTTCACAGTCTGGGAGTCACTCGATATGACCCGATATGTCAAGGTTGCTCTGATGGGTGCAGGATACGCAGGAAAGTCAACATTGATCCGATTGCTCACGGACAATGTCACCAAGCTTGAGAGCAAGTACAAGCCGACTGCGGGAATGGATTGCGGCACAATCACACTAGATGGCGATACAAAGATCACACTGATTGAGATAGGCGGGCAGACCCACTTCGAGTTCATGTGGCCCGAATTCATGAAGGGCAGCCGGATGGTTGTTGTTGTCACAGAGAGCACACCAAAGGCCGTTCTTAAGACACGTCAGCTGCTTGAGAAGTACAAGCATCTATTGGAGGGGATGCAAGTCATTGCAATCGCCAACAAACAGGACCTGCCCGGCTCTATGAAGCCCGAGTCGGTTCAAGACCTCTTAGGCGTTCCCACATACGGCATGATCGCCATCGACCCCAAGCAGCGTCTCCACGGTTACCGTTTAATTGTTAGTGGTCTAAGAGATATGGTGCAGGTCGCCTCATAATCCGAACAGCATCTTTCCGGGACGTATTTGGTCGTATTATTCGACTCCTACAACAACGCTTTTATGCGCATGGACGCCACGCCAGCATGCCCAGGACACGGGCGAGTGAGCTAATTGACCTGATGGTCTTTAGCGAGTCCGTCCGGGAATAGTGTCTTTTGGGTGGACACGCAGAACCTCTGAGGTCAGGTGATCGAGTGGAAATCACAATCATTCACATGGAAGATGACGTGTGCCACTTCCTCATCGAGGGTGTAGATGTGGCGTTTGCAAATGCTCTGCGCAGAACCATGCTCACTAGACTGCCCTCGATGGCAATCGATGAAGTTCTCATCTTGGAGAACACAAGCGTCATGTACGATGAGATGCTGGCACACCGACTCGGCTTGATTCCCCTCGTCACACCACTAGATGATTACAATCTTCCTGAGGAGTGCGACTGCGAAGGCAAAGGATGTAGCCTCTGCCAATGCACGCTGACACTGGAGGTCGAAGCTGAAGACGAAGAAAAGATGGTCTATTCCGGTGATTTGATATCCCAAGATCCCAAAGTCGTGCCCGCCTCTGACAAGATTCCCCTCGTGAAGCTTGCTCCTAAGCAGAGGATAATAATCGAGGCCTATGCACGCCTTGGTACAGGCAGAGAGAACGCGAAGTTCCAGCCCGTTGCAACTGTGGCCTACAAGTATGTGCCTGTTGTCAGTGTCGACAAGAGTAAGTGTGACGGCTGCGGGGCTTGTGTTGAAGCTTGTCCCAAGAACGTGTTTCGTCTAGACGACAGCGTAATCTCTACTCAGAACACACTTGAGTGCAGCCTCTGTGAGCTCTGTGTCCGAGAGTGCGAACCTGGAGCCATAGTCATCGACTCGAAGCCCGACAGTTTCCTATTCAAAGTAGAGTCAACGGGGGCTCTTACACCCGCGGAGATTGTGGAACGTTCGTTGGAGATACTTAGAGAGAGGATTCGCACAGCTCTTGACTTTGCAAACTCGTTATAGGAGCGGATGGTACTGATGATTCAATCTGGTGCTACAGACCCGAACACGCGTGCTCTGATAAAGATGTTAAGAAAGACATCCATAAAGCATGACGTGAAGATTTGGAAGAGGGTTGCGGAGCTCATAGCCCGCCCGGCAAGACGGCGTGTGGTTGTCAACATCGGCAAGATTGACCGGTACACAAGTGACGGGGACATCGTTGTGGTGCCCGGCAAGGTTCTCGGGGCGGGGGTTCTTACCCACAAGGTCACTGTTGCCGCCCTGAACGCCTCGGCGACTGCAAGATCCATCATTGTTGGCGCGGGTGGTTCATTGATAACAATCGACGAGCTGTTAGACAAGATGCCAAAGGGAAGTGGCGTGACGATTATCACGTGAGGTGGTCCTGATGAGTGAAAAGAGAGTAAAAGTGTTTGATGCCGAGAATATGGTTGTCGGAAGACTTGCGGCCAAAGCTGCTAAAGCTGCTCTCCTTGGCGACTCGGTTATAATCGTCAATGCGGAGAAGGCAGTGATAACGGGTGACCGCCGCACGGTGATAGACGCCTACAAGGCCAAGAGAAACATACGCACCTCATACAACCCCCGTCGAGGCCCATTTCACCATCGTCGACCTGACAAGCTGGTTCGCCGAGTGATTCGTGGGATGCTACCTTGGCCCAAGCCCCGAGGGAAGGAGGCCTACAAGCGAGTGCGTGTGTATATCGGCGTCCCTGAGAAATATGCCGAGAGCGAACGAATCGTTCTTGAGGGTGCACGGTATCGAAGTCTAACACGAAAGCACATCACAGTTGGAGATCTCTGTTACGAGCTTGGCTGGAGGAACCCCGCGGAGGTGGCATGAGATGCGAGTTGTTGTTTCAACAGGGAAGAGAAAGACATCACTGGCAAAAGCGACAATAAAAGACGGCAAGGGTCGAATTCGAATCAATGGAAAACCCCTCGAGATACTTCAGCCTGAGGTCGCAAGACTCAGAATCATGGAGCCTCTTCTCTTGTTTGGTGACGGCTGGAAGAAGTATGACATCCGTGTCCGTGTCCGTGGTGGTGGTTTCATGAGCCAAGCAGATGCGGTGAGGATGGCAATTGCTACAGGATTAATCAAGATGAGCCAAGACTACGAAGCACGCTCACGGATGCTTGAGCATGATAGGACTATGCTAGTGGGCGATCCACGTCGTACCGAGCCCAAGAAGTTCGGCGGCCCCTCTGCACGGTCCCGATACCAGAAGTCGTACAGGTGAGGTGTGATAAGATGATTATTCCTGTTCGATGTTTTACTTGTGGGAAAGTGGTGGCCGATAAGTACGAGGAGTTCCGCCGGCAAGTGCGACAGGGTGCTGATCCTGCAGAGGTGCTAGACCGGTTGGGTTTGCATAGATACTGCTGTCGTCGGATGCTGTTGTCTCACATTGACATTATTGACAGCTTCATGGCCTTTGCTACGGTTGGTGTTGAGGAGGCTAAGTAGAGTGAGTGAGAGCGAGATTGCAGAAATTGATCTACTGACATCATTGGACAACTACCTCGCAGCCGGGTGCCACATTGGCACTCACATGAAGACGGAAGACATGGAGCCTTTTGTCTACAGGCAAAGACCTACTGGTGTATACGTGCTGGATGTGCGAAAGACAGACGAGAGGCTTCGAGTCGCGGCCAAGTTCATCGCCCGTTTTGAACCTTCAAAGGTGGCTGTGGTGTCAGGTCGTCTGTACGGCAAGAGACCTGTTGAAACATTCGCCCATTATGTGGGTGCCTATGCATTCACTGACAGGTTTGTGCCCGGTACGCTGACAAACCCCAACATCGCAGGGCCGCGGGTGTACGTTGAGCCAGAGCTGGTGATACTTACAGATCCGAGAACCGACCAGCAGGCGCTCAGCGAGGCATCAAGAATCGGCGTTCCTGTTGTCGCACTCTGTGATACCGACAACGTCATGACAAATGTCGACTTGGTAATTCCCACCAACAACCGTGGTAGGAAAGCATTGGCTCTGGTCTACTACCTCCTCACACGTCAAGTGCTTATCGAGCGCGGTGATATTCCGGAGGATGCGGAGCCCGCCTTCACTCCGGAAGATTTCGAGCCACAGGCCCAGCGACTCTAGTCCAGAATGGTGACGACGCCGTTATCGGCGTCCACCTCCACTCTTTGTCCTGTCCTCAGCTTTTCGATGTCAATCTTGTCAATTGCAGGTATCTCGCTGATGATACACCCAACTGCTATGACGGGGTCTGTCGCCCTGTTAATGATTGCTAAAGGTGCCTTTCCTGCCTTCTTGAGTGCGTAAAGGACGTATGACCCGACGGTGCTCCCTTTCCCCGTGGGGAAGACGAGGACTTTTCCTGCAACAGACTGTCCTTGGAGCGGATGATTCTTTTCGACTATCTCACCGGTTTCTGGATCACAACCTCCATAGAATGAGATGTCCTCCTCCGTATACAGCACCTCGCCGGTGGCCTTTCCCTTGAAGATGCGTCGCCCCTCTAGCCTCATGAGATCGCCTCCTTGATGCACTCCTCGACGGTTCTTATCTCTGTCTTGAACTTGTTCTTGCCTCTCGCATAGAAGCAGGCCTTTGCAGAGTCCGTCATGAGCCCCTTGAATCTGCCCTTCAGAGGCGCCACAGCACAACATGCATCACTGACAAGAAAGGCCCCCGCACGCTCTATCTTGTCGTAGTATCCCATCTTTATGGCTAGGTCCTTGGTGGGGCGTGCCGTCGTAATCCAGACGGTCTTCCCCTCTGCGACTGTCTTACCATCTAACAATTCGGCAATCCTTGCAATCTCCTTGATGCTGGCGTGGGGACAGCCAATGCTGATGAAATCTATCTCTGCATCCTCGTCATCAAGTGCATCTCTTGCATCGGCCAAGTCCTCGCTGGTCACGATTTCCGTTTCATCGGGAACTGGTGTCTGGTTAGGAGTAATACCCTCCATGTGGAATATTCCAAGCCCACCGTATGTTGCAACAGAGGCGCAGAATGACTTGAGTTCCTCTGTTGTCGCGCTCTTGATTCCAGCAATATATGGTATCTTCTTCTTGGTCCTATCTCCAATAACCTTGCCCAAGAGCCCGAAGTCATCAGTCCCCTTCAGTTCTGCTTGTACCTCGTACTTGACTTGGGCGTATCTGTTCTCGTCGAGATGTAGCCCATATTCGGCGGTTCTTCCAGTGAGCGCAGCCGCGAGAGCACTGGGTCCGCCCTCTCGATTAGTTCTAGCTCCAATCACGGAGTTCGCAAAGCAGACGGCTGAGGACTCAGCCCACGCGATATGCTCACCATAGTGAGGCAGGTTCCCTATCAGGTATGGGGTACATGTACAGGTGGTTATCACACCCATCTTGGCAAATGCCTCAACCACTCTTTGCTGGTTTACTGCGAAATCTTCCGGTATTCCATGCTTTTTCCACTCTGTGAGATCCATTCCCGCAGGGTTCAGCGTTGTAAGAACGCGGACTTTTCCGTCCTCAGCCATCTCCGCGAGGTACTCGAGCCCTGCCTCCCCAAGATTGTGATACGAAACGCCCGCAATCTGCACACTTGATACCGGAATTAGTCTGTTCGCGCCATAGATCTCCCCAAGGGTTGTGATAATCTCCATCGCTTTTCGCGTGGCTTTTCCATACTCTCCATCCAGCATCCTCTGCTCTTCTCTTGTCAGTTCAAGCCCCATCTCACTCACCTATGAATCTCTTCAAATCTACGACTGGAAACTTAGCCTTGTCAAAGCTCTTTCCCTTCGTGACGAGGGGTTTGGTGCAATCGAAACCGACCTTCGTGGTCATTTTTGTGCCTGGCTCCGCACTTGGGTCGAGCGAACTTCCTGGCTCCCTGTCCTTGATCAGGAGGTCTACGTCTGCTTGGAACCTAGTTGCCATTGCCCACTCGCGTTCTTGCTCATTGTATATGTCGATGTCATCGTCATAGACCCACACATGCTTTGCACTTCGGTGGCCTGCAAACGCCGCCTCTATTGCCCTCAAACCATCGTCCTCATTGTGTTTCTGAATCTTCACTGCAATGTGGAGCCAGCTTGCCCCGCCTGGGGTGATGTAGACATCCTTGACATCGACACCCCGTTCCTTTATCTTCCTAAATACGGTGGGTTCACGGGGCATTCCCATTAACAGCTTGTGTTCCAATTTTCCTGGCAGGAGTGCCTGCCATACTGCTTCCTTTCTATGAGTGATCTTTCGGACTTCAAAGACAGGCTCCTGTCGCACTACGTCCACAGTTTCTGTAAGGTCTATGAACGGGCCCTCATCATGCAGGTCTTCCAAGAACACACGCCCCTCAAAGACAAACTCCGAGTCTGCCGGTATCATCAGGTCGGAGGTCTTGGCCCTCACAACGCGTATTGGACGAAGTGCATTTGCAATCTCCAGTTCGTTCACGCCTGTTTCCACAGAAGTTGCCGCAGCAACAAGGACCTCGGGCGTGTTTCCTATACAAAGAGCCACGTCAAGTTCTCCATTGCGTTCCAAGAACTTGTGGAAGTCACGTCCTCTGACAACGCGGATGACCATCTTGTCCTTGTCAAATTGCATTGCTCTGTGGAAATCGAGGTTTTGACCGTACTCTGGATCACTTGCCACCATGACACCAGACGAAACATACGGCCCCCCGTCCACCTCATTGTGAACCAGTATGGGAATCTCGTCTAGGTTCACATCGTTGCGTACGACCTCTTGGCATGGTGCGTCGTCAACAACTTCAGGGGGGCTTCGCTTTTCTATGGCATCTGCAAGCGTTGGGATGATATCCTGTACAGATATGCCGAAGTAATCCGCAATCTGGGACTTTGTGCAGAAGAGATTACCCACAACTCTGAAGTCGGTTTCCTTCACATTCTCAAAGAGAACTGGTGTGGGTTCCATTGCATTCAAGACGCCTGCAATCTCAAGGTGTCTAGAGATCGGTTCCGTGACTACTCTAAGAACACCACGTTCACGTAACGTCGCTATATAGTCTGCAAGTATCAATCATCTCACCTCTCATAGCCCAAAGGACGTTATCCAGACCGCAGCCGCTCCTCCTCTCTCAAGAGCAGCACCAATCTTCTCTGCACTGGCACGGTCAGAAGCAAGAGCTATCATGTTTCCGCCACGTCCTGTTCCTGTCAGCTTCGCCCCAAGGGCGCCGTTCTTCCTTGCGATGCTCACAAGGCTGTCAAGTTCATCGCACGAAACAGTCAGTTCTTGAAGCAGCTCGTGGTTTCTATCCATGAGCTCTCCTACGCGATAGAGATCGAGGCCGAGAAGTGCTTCCCTCGCCTGCTTGACGAGCCCGCCGTATTCGCTGGCAATCTTATCGAACCAGTTCGGATTTCTCTCTTTCTTTGCTCGGACATCGCCCACGACTACCCTTGTGCTGGCAGTCAACCCTGTGGATGCGATTACAAGGTCCACGGCTCCCGAGAGTTTGAGTTTCTCGAAGGTTGGCGGGCCTCCGTCAAGGCTCCTAACATACCACACGAGACCACCAAATGTGGAGGCTGTATTATCGATTCCAGAAGGAGTTCCATGATATCCCTTTTCGCCCTCATATGCCGCCTCATTTATTTTCTCGTAGTCAAAACCGAGATTGAATTCATCATTGAGAGCCCTCGCAAGTGCCACACAGCTAGCTGCACTTGCACCGATTCCAGAGGCACATACGAGATCTCCTCCAAACTCTATGTGGATGCCCTGTTTGGACAGGTCAATCCCACAGAACTTGATCACGTTCTCAATGGAAACCCTCTGTTCCTCAGCCTTCTCTACCTTGTACCCGGGCATCTCTGGCCTTCGGTCGTCGAGGGACCACCCTGGTGTATCTTTTCTAGTGACGGTGGCCACGGTTTCAGCTGCGATTCCCGCTGCCAGTGCCGGGTAGCCATAGACTACAAAGTGTTCGCCAAAGAGTATCGTCTTGCCTTTGCCGCTTCCGACACCCATTCTCACACACTCTTCTTCCAGTGTGAAGGCCCCGTAGTTCATCGTTACATTTGAACTCTTCCTTCGACACCGTGCGAAATGGTGCGTACAAAAGGCTCATCAGCCTAATGCGTGCCTTCAGCTCAGAGGTGTTCGGTGCAGATGGTCGTCAGAGTCCTAGATTTGTTCTGCGGCGCAGGTGGATTCTCTCACGGCTTCCTATTTCTATCAGACGAACATCTGGCAATCGATATCGACCCATTTGCACTGGAAACATTCTCGCTAAACCACCCTCGGACAAAGGTTCTCCGAGCTGATATCGGCACACTTCATGCCTCCGTGATTGAGCGAGCACTAGGTGGCAGACCACACGTAGTAATAGCCTCACCACCCTGCGAAGAATACAGTCTTGCAAATCCCACAAGCGAGCGTCCCGCAATAGAACGTGTCTACGGAACTGGTACTGCACGCCTGCTTTTAGACGCAATACGTATTATTGGTGATCTTGAGCCTGAGGTCTTTGTCATTGAGAATGTTGCCGCAATACTTCAGGGTGGCGGCAACGAGATTATTCGCCGTGAGATGGAGCGGGTTGGAATCCACAGTGTGTTCTTCAATCTGATTCATGCTGAAGATCATGGCAATCCTTCTCGTCGCCTCCGGGTGTTCATTAGCAATGTTCGTATCAGACTTCCTCGAAGACCGGCGCCTGTTGTGATGGATGTGATTGGGGATTTACCGCCCCTCGGTGTTGACGCATTGCTAGAGCCGCATAATCCGGTTCCTAATCACACACTACGTCTACTTCCTCTCAAGATCGAGAAGATGGTACGTAAGGCACGTTGGGGCCAAGGTGTCCGTCATTTTCGGTCAAGAGGTCGCACCATTCCAAACTGGGTACGTCTGGCCCCGGATCAGATTGCCACTTCTGTCAACGGTCTCTCTCGATATATCCACCCTTACGAGGACCGACTTCTGACTGTGAGGGAACATGCCCGACTCATGAGTTATCCGGATGATTACATCTTTGTAGGCCCCTTGGACAGCCAATACAATCAAGTGGGTGAGAGTGTGCCCCCTCTGGTGTCAGGTCTAATCGCAAAGGAGGTACAGTCGCACATTGAGTGAATTTGACAACGTATATGTCGTATTGCATAATGTCCATGCGGTCAGCAAGGTCATCGATACGGCTCAAGTAGTATATGGCCTTGGATTCAAGAACTTCGTGATTTCCAAGCCTGAAGGCACGGCTGCACAGACGGGGGTCCCTGATGCGAACAAGCTCGCGATGAAGATGAGAAGCAACTTCATGGTACTCCCTGACCTTTCTGATGTCATCGAACTACTTGGGGTCGATCGCCCGCTCCTCCTAGTTTCACCTCTTCTGACTAAGACGCGGGTGAATCTCGCAGCGCTCTCACAACGCGTCAAGTCGGGCGAAAGACTGGTCATAGTCGTGTCGGGAAGTAACAGTTCATTCTCCCGCAAAGAAATGGACATGGGTGAATGTGCAAGTCTAGACGCGCACTTTGACATCGGCCCTGCAGGTACCGTTTCAGTCACTCTCTATGCCCTCAAACACGGACTCGAGTGAGTTCACCATGATTATCTATGGCGTACGATAATGAATGCACAAGTATGCGGTGGGTCGGTGGTGGGCCGGACGAGATTTGAACTCGCGACCTCTTGGTCCCGAACCAAGAATCATACCAAGCTAGACCACCGACCCATCAATTGAAAATCCCCGATGGCAGTCATTTAATGGTTTCGCTGTTTCTCATCTGGAGATCCCGCAGAGAACCGATGAGGATTCCCTGTGTGCTATAGACTTCTGAACTCTGTACGTCAACACAACCACTGCTAAAGACTGGTCCCTGCAGTGTTGCGTTCTCCTTGTTGACATCAATCCCTGATACAAGTGGATTGAAGCTTGGGAGAACAAACAGTGTACTTCTCGCGTCCGCTCTCTCTCGAAGTCCTTGTGCTCGTCGGACACAGTTCTTGTTCATCGTCGTCCTAACTACCACTGGAAGCAATCCCACGGCCCTTTTCAGCTCATGCCCTCTGCCTGTTGGTATGGTGACGCTTCGTGTCAGACGAATCCCCGGATGATTGTGGCCCATGACCAATACTTGGGCCTCAAGCGTGCTCTGAGACGGCCACGCATGACCGTGCATCACGGCGACTGATGGTTCGCCATGATAAACCACAATCCCGCGGGGACTGCTGACCCTCACTCGGCGAGGGAGCAACGGTCGCAGATTTCCGTCATGGTTGCCAGGAACGATTGTGACATCAACAACATCCTGAACCTTCTCCATGAAGGTCGGAATGCTTTCCCAGTTGTAACTTGTGTCGACACCAATGCTGTGCTTCACATCACCCAGAATGAACAAGTGTGCGGCATTATACTTACTCGCAAGGCGTTGGACCCTCCTAATCATCTGAGGGTGTTCCGGCGGTAAGAGGGCACCCGTCCGTCTTGACAAGTCAATATGAAAACCGATGTGTAGGTCTGCGATCAATAATACTGACTCGTCACCATCCTGTAGTACCATTGCGCGGTCTTCGAATGCTATCTCCATCTTGTGCTCCTTACCACCATTGTCTGCAACATTTTAACGTGACCATGTGTCTTGGAGATGATGACCTGTGATGGTGCTCAATATGCATGAGGCTAATATGATTGCTGAGCCTGAGATATCACAAGAAACGATACAGTACTTCCGTGACCGATATGGAAACAGATTCATCAGAGCACTGAGGGCTGTAGAGGAGGGAAACGTCAAGCTATATACCTTCCAGCCTAGCGGCACATCACTATGGGTCGTGAGCGGCCGAGAACACGACTATCTAGTCATGCCAAGTGTGTTCTGTAGCTGCAGGAGTTTCTACCAAGATGTCGTAATTGCACGAAAGGCGCCCTTCTGCTATCACCTTCTTGCACAGAGAATCGCTGAGATTCGCGGGCAGTACAAGACGATCAACGAGAGTGACTCTGCTCGCCGCAGTCTTCTTGCAATGCTCCGTAACGCAGTCTAGGCACCACGGTCAGATTATTTCGTCATCGGCATGCAGCGGTTTCTCGAGGAATACGTTTAAAACCGGTGCCTAGTTCGAGGACTCAGTTTGAGCAGGAAGGTCGGAACGCACAGATGTCGAGCCTTCGAAGTTCCACAAAGCTACTCGCAGTGGCAATCGTAGCCCTAGTCGTCGCGGCATCACTGCCTATCACAGTTCAGGCCCAGACGAGCCTTAATCCTATTGTTGTACTGTACGATGCCAGCCATCTCCAACAGTTTGATGCATTTGATGAAGACAACGGACTCAAACTGATGCTCGACATGGTCAACAGCTCTACGCGCTACATCGTACGAGTACATGACAATGGCCCAATCAACGAGTCTGTCTTGGAGGATGTTGACATTCTCATAATAGCAGATCCTGACCGGTCTGGTGAGTTCGAGGCCTCAGAAATCGAGGCAATCTCTGACATGATGAAGAACGGCAGTTCCCTCCTCGTCATGGGTGATCCTGCAATTGATCAGAACTCGACGTACTGGTCAGAGCAACCATTTACTGACCTGGGCGACAACATCGCTGTAAACCGGTTTTTGGACGCGCTCAACATAACAGGAGTTCGTTTTAGCATCAATGCCACAGGCGAGGATCGCTACTGGGCTGACTCCATGTTTGACTACGATCACGCGCTCAATGAAACGTATCCTCAAGTCATTCAGTTGGACTCGACCACGTGGGACACTTCGCATCCGATATTCCATGACATCAACGAACTGATTGTCATGACCGCCACACTCAAACCGATCGATACTGCCAGTGCGATTGCATGGGGTTATGACACATCATTTGCTCAGTATCGAAAGGGACCGTTCACTTTTGCAAACATCTCATATCCCAACATGACTCTCGACGAGTTTAAGCAGAAGCCTCTCTCGTATTCGGCTATTAATGGAACCTATCCGCCTTGGTTGGCCGCATTTGAGTTCGAAGGCAGCAGAGTCGTGGTCTGCGGGTCAACAATAATGTTCACAGGGCGTCATCTGGATCTTCCGGAGTCCGACGAGCGATCTGAACAGAGATGGTTCTACGCTGCTGACAACTCACGACTCTTCATGAACATGCTCGACTGGCTGTCCACCGACTTTGTGGAACCGCCAAATGCAATCTATCCGATGTTTCTGATCTCTTCTTTCATTCTCCTCGTCGGTGTTGCATACTATGTGTTCAAGAAGATTCGTTGAACGTGTATAGAAGAACGTTCGCCGATGGCCGCGTTACCAGTTACCATATCGGCTCCACAATTCCTTGTTTCCTCAATGCGGCCTCCATCTGACCCTTCAACTCGCCTATGCCGGTCTTCCTTCGAGCCGACACCTCCACAAGGTTGAGTGGCCTGTTCGGCACCGCCTCGGTGAGCCTCATCCTGATGTATTCAATCACATTGGCCCTATCCACACTCCTCACCTTGTCCATCTTGTTAGCGACCACAATTACTTCAGGTGATATCTCTGAGAGAAATGCATAGAACTCGATATCGATTGGAATCTCGCCCCGTTTTTCCCATCTCTCTACAATCTCTCTGAAGAGGAATGCATCGATTATCAGAACGGCGAGGACGATTTGGTCACTCCACTCCTCAAGTGTGTGAATGACACTAGTCTTCATCTCCTCTATCGCCCGTTTGCTTCGTTTCGCCATGAACCCAAACCCTGGTATGTCAACTAACGTGACTGGTCCCATCTCCAGACGTATCTCTCGTCGTGTACTGCCAGGGCGTTTCCCAACGGGGACCCGTTTTCCCGTAAGCGCACGAATCACGCTGCTTTTACCAACATTGCTCCTTCCGGCGAAGACAACAAGTGGTGGAACTTCAGTCCCAGAATCTCCGTGTCTGTGCATAGGTCTTCTCCGCCTCTGTTATTCTCCGCAATAGTTCCAGTCTGTTCTCTGCGGCTCCAGGCGTGAGTATCCGTGCTGCAGTCGTAGGCCCGATGCCTCTTCCTGCTAGTACCAGTAACGCTCTCTTTCCATACTGGGACACAAGAGAGGCTGACAGTGCAGCCGCGGAGTACTCTCTCATTTCATACTTCGAGAGTATTTCTCCCTCCCTCCGTTTCCTAAGAATGTTCCTAAGGCCCGCGTGAGATACTGGAACCGCGGCAATCATGGTCGAGCCGCATGTTGGGCATGTGATTTGTTCCTCTAGTGTGGAAACAGTCCTCACAGACTCCCAGTCACCATTCATGCAGACGAGCCTGAACTGTCTAGCTAAGAGGCGTGTTTCTACGAGTCGTAGGACCTCACCCTCTTCGGACAGCTCTCCCATTACTTCAAACCTGCTTCGCTCCTCGACTATCAGCCTTGCCAATGGAGATGGCCTCTCAGTTCGGGCGATGAGGACTTCTATGTTTCCTCTTCGGACTCTCTCGAAGATTTCACACACCCTTGCCTCATCCATTTTCTCCTGCAGGACCTCTCTCATTGCCTCTTCAAACACAGGGGACTCGGAATAGGCTGCCAATAGGCGTTTCACCGGAATCTCACTAATCTTTGCGTCGCGTCTGACGATTCCCATTCTTCGTGCAACATGTACAAACCTTGACGCGAATGTCTGGGTCGTCTTGAGTGCTAGCCGCAGTATCTCTCTCACTTGCTCGGCAGTGTAGCCACGAAGGATGCGGATTATGTCCTCAGGTGGGATTGCGCGTGTGGAAACTAAGAGAATTCGATAGGGGTCTCTTTCTACACCCACCTCCACTCCTATCTTAGTAGTCAACAAAGCAGCAATTACTATGCCAAGAGTTTCATTGACCTTGGTTCCAAACGGTGCATGGATTACCACCCCGTCTGAGAAGGCTTCAATGACAAGACGCTTCTTTGACGGGAGGGCCCCGAGGGCCGTGTATTGGGCCCTGATTGTGCTGGTCAGGTGTTGTATACAGTTCTCATCGAAGCCATACACCTTGGCAAGATCGTGGCGCACTTCTCTGTCATTCCTGTGCACAACCCGGTTCCAGACATCGGCGACCTCAGTGGCGACCTCATAGGGGACTGGAATCATCTCACCAATCCAGCGAGGCGCATCAGACTGAGTGTTGGTGGCAGGTGCGCAGAGAATCTCATCCTCCTCAATATTAAGGACTTGATAAGGTCTGCCTCTGATTATGAAAACTAATCCCGGTGATACGTTATCTCGCACATAATCTTCATCCAAGACCCCAATACTTGTCCTTGTTGCGCTATCAACTGCATTGATTTGACGCACATCCGGAATCATGCTGAGATTCTCGTAATAGTGAGAGCGTGTCCTAGCTCCCATCCTAACAATCGATCCTTCAACTCGTACCAAGTGCTGTTTCGCCATGAATACAAGTATCTGTTCCAAGCGCTGTAGACTGAGTTGCCCATAGGGAAACGCGCCTTTCAGAACCCTGTGGAGCTTCTCAGTTTCAATCTCTCCTACGTCAAGAACGACTCCCGTAATCTGATGTGCCAAGACGTCAATTGCTCCAAAGGCAATCCGCGTACGCTCAACCCTGTTAGCACGTGCCCTCCTCAGAATGACGCCCGATTCTGTGATATCATCAACGTTAGCTGTTGCGATGATTACCCCCTCTCCACTCTCTCCCACAGTGTGCCCAGCCCTTCCCGTCCTCTGAAGGGCACGTGCCACCTCCCTAGGACTACTGTATTGAATTACCAGATCTGCTTGACCGATGTCAATTCCCAATTCAAGACTGGATGTTGCAATAACCGCCTTGGTTTCTCCTCTTTTCAATCGATTCTCTGCTGCTACACGGACATCTCTAGACAGTGACCCGTGGTGCACATCAAACTCGAATGGAGGATTCATCAGGCGCATCTTCGCACCCAGTACCTCTGCAAACGATCTGGTGTTGGTAAACACAATTGTGGAGCGATGGCTGCAAATCAACTCCGTAATTTGCTCAAGGCGAGCTACCGAGTGAGGTGGATATGATAGTTTCTTGGCTATTCTCTTGTGCCTCTGGATAGGTATGGGCATCTCGACTCGGAGGCGAGTACGTGGCCCCCCTTGGCCAGCCCAGAGGGTCCGGGCCGGTCCTCTGCGTCCGCCTACCAGCGATGCGACATCCCTCGGATTGCCCACTGTGGCAGATAGTCCAACCCGTCGCACCCTTGAGCCAACCAAATTCTCAAGTCGCTCTAGCCCGATCGCAAGCTGTACACCTCTCTTACTTCCCGCGAGCTCGTGAATCTCATCGATGACAACACATGAAACAGTCTTCAGATGATACTTCAACCGCTTGCCCGGTAAGATGGCCTGAAATGTTTCGGGGGTTGTGATGAGAACGTTGGGCGGCTCAAGCGACTGTTTTCGTCGTCGGTACCGCGTCGTGTCACCATGTCTGACATCGACTGTCACCCCTAGCCGGTTGCACAGCTCGCTGACACGCTTGAAGACATCACGATTCAACGCTCGCAATGGGGTCACATATAGAATGTAGAATCCCATGAGGCCTCCTTGGACTTGTTTCATACGGAATAGCTGATGCAAGAGCGGGAGGAGAGCCGCCTCGGTCTTCCCAGTTCCCGTGGGTGCAATAAGCAGCAGGTCCTCTCTCGAGTTCAGGAGTACAGGAATCGCGAGCTCTTGGATCTCTGTGGGTCTTGTAATTCCATGCTCGCGAAGGAACTCTATGATCTCTTGGGCCAGAGCGTCAAAAGAACTCATTCACTTAGCTCCCGCCGCCTGACCGTATGCTCAATTTCGTTTATCAAGATGCGGATATCAGTCATTAGTGTGATGTCTTCGCCCACGGGCTCTCGGCGGAGCAATCCTATAGCCTCTTCAAGATTCGAGGCACTTCGAATAACCTGTTCCACAACTCCCCGTACTCTGTCCAGATTCGCCATATGTCCTGCAATTCTCTCAAATGCAGTACGTATGAGCAGCTTCCAGTCGCCACTCAAGGGCTGCCCACTCCCAGAGGTTGCAAACGGTCACTCTTCTGTGACATCCTCACCGTAGATCGTATAGCCGAGTATGAGAAGCAAAGCCACAATACCTAGTGTGTCGAGGATGATGGTCAGAGTCTGAACGATCATTTCGGGCTGCATGAGAATCGCTCCCTCTCCGACGCCAATCTCTTATAATGGTTGCTGACGCAAGGCCCTACGCAGTGACTCTGCGCTCCTCGTAGAATCTATCGATGAAACTCCCATATACATCAACGGCCTCGGTGAGTGGATTAACCTCATCAATCACCATCTCGAGGCCACACGAACCACATTTCACCACGGCAATCCCGTTGTCCCTATACAATTCAATCTTGATTGCGGTGTTACCGCATTCGGGGCATGGATATACATCTGGTATTTTTCGTTGTGGTTTCCTACTGACTTTCTGTCTACGTCTTCTTCCCAACTTCTTCACCTTACTTATTTTGCACAGGCGGGGTTGGCTCAACAAGAAGGAGCACTCTGTACGCCGGACGACCTTAATTTAAGCGTTGTGTTGAGTAAGCATGCGGCTGGTTCACCTAACGAATCGTTGATTGTAAGTGTCAGGGAAGCGGCGCCGAACGGTATAGGTCGAGGCTGTGTCACAATGATGATACAGAAGATTTCTTATGGTGCGGCCATCAGGCGCAGCCGCGACCATGTCCAATCTGTCAAGAAATGCAGAGTGTGTCCTGAGAATCCTCAAGACTGCAGACTCTCTGACCACTTCTGAGATACTGGAACTGGCGAAGCAGGAACAGTTTGCAGATATATGTACAGACTGTGCAGGCGGTGATGCCTTCATCGCTGCCGCTAATGAGCTGGTGGAACGTGGTCTGATTTCAAAGAAGTTTGGGAAGGGCGGTTACCGCTGGTCAATTGTGAGGGAATGAAGTTGACCGATTGGAAACGAGTCCGCGATGATTTTCCTGCCCTCAGGCGGAGAATTAATGGAAAACCCGTGGTATATCTCGACAGCGCATGCATGGCCCTTAAGCCTCGTCAAGTGATTGATGCTATGAATGTCTACTACGAGCAGTATCCGGCCTGTGGGGGCCGAAGCATACATACGTTTGGAAAAGAGGTGTCAGAGGCCTATGCCCTTGCGCGCGAAAAGATGGCCCGATTCATAAATGCGTCCCGCGCTGAAGAATGCATCTGGACCCGCAATGCAACGGAGGCCATCAACATCGTTGCCCGGTCGCTGAAGATTCCAAAGGGCTCCAAGATAGTCACCACCTCCCTAGAGCATCACAGTGGCTCGCTTCCGTTCGTGGAGAGAGCACATCGTGACGGACTTCGAATTGAGGTTGTAGAGGCTAGACCCGATGGCACTTTCGATATTGAGGACTGGAAAGCGGCAATTGATTCTACGACTAGCCTTGTGTCCGTTGTGCACTCTTCCAATGTGACAGGGACGGTTGTTTCGCTGCGGGAGATTGTCGAGATTGCCCACGATCGGGGCGCATTGGTGCTCTCCGATGACGCTCAATACGCTCCGCATCACCCATTGGATGTTCAGGCATTCGATGTGGATTTCTCTGCACTGTCGGTGCACAAGATGTGTGGGCCCTCCGGAATGGGCCTACTCTATGGCAAGCTTGAACACCTAGAGTCCATGGACATGTTTCTCACCGGCGGCGATACAGTCGCTGACGTTCGTTTTGAGGATGGACGCATAATTCCGGAGTACCTGCCCCCTCCCGAGAAGTTTGAGGCTGGTCTTCAGAACTATGCCGGTGCGATAGGCGCAGGCGCCGCAGCTGATTATCTATCTTCAATTGGGATGAAAGAGATTGAGAAGCGAGAACGCTCGCTCTTGTCGAGGGCACTAGATGCACTCAAGAACATGAATCATGTTCACATTCTGGGAACGGATGACATACGACTCAGGACTGGTCTTGTGGCGTTCACTATTGACACTGTTGGTTCAGCTCACGATGTGGCCACCTTCCTGAACGATGAATATGCGGTGATGGTACGTTCAGGGGCACACTGTGCAAACCCGTTTCACTATCAGAGGGGAATCCCTCCCAGCAAGGGCACTGCACGCGCGAGCTTCTATCTCTACAACAATGAACATGATGTGGATACGTTCTTGGAGGCTCTCCGGGCCCTGATTGAGGCAAGTTCGTGAACGGTACCGAAGTCATCTGCCTTCAGCGTCTATTGCATCAGGCTCTCAATGTGCCGCCGCTCCCGCTGAATCTCATCAGACAGCTCGGGAAACAATAGAGAGGAAGCTGCAATCTCAAGTGTGTCCCTGAACTTTGTGACCCTTCCTTGTATCACAATCCTTGTTCCGAGTATTCTGTGGGCATTCCTATCAAAGGGTTCCGTTGGATTCCCAGATCGCTCAATCATCTCATGTGCCTCTTGAGCTGTGATGCCAATCAATTGTTCAGCAGATGATCCAAACAGTGTGACTGGAATAGTCCCCGACCCATCGTCTAATGTCACTTTGTACAACATGCGGTACTCCGGTGTTGGAATGCTCCCGCACACAGGGCAACGAAAGCCATCGGCCGCCTCCTCCAGCTTCTTTCTACAGTTTGGGCAGGCGGCGTAAATGGGGCTCCGCCGGGACACCCCCATTATCAGACCCCCCACCTCGACATTCTTGCCCTCCATCTCCACCTCAATGTCACCAATGCGGACCCTTCCCGTTCCTGCAGTTGGAGTCAATGCAATTTGACTTGTGTCAAGACTTTCCAGACCTGACCCCTCGGGGTTAATTTCAATCTCGGCCCTTCTGCCCACATGAAACTCAACTCCGCCTCTGAACCCCTCCTTCACATACCCGTGACGAACCCGAATGATGTCCCCTTCCTGTAAGGACTTTATCTTATCCACATCCTCATTCCAAAAGGTCACCCTCACAGTTCCAGTCCCATCAGTGATGAGTATGTTCTGAACCCGCCCCTCACCAGTCGCCCTCTGGAATGTGTTCACTGGGAATATCTTGACAACCTTGCCCTCTATGTCGACATCACGCATCTCAAGTGACAGATTAGATATTGGCTGCATTCCCATCTCTTGAAACGTGGCCGCCGCAGTTTCCACGACCTCAATGGCCTCGTCAAGGTCTCTCTCAATGACAGCAGTGCGGCCAGCATGGACCTCCACATCACCGTAGCGTCCCTTCTTTGTGTACGCACCAGACAGGCGTACAACTTCTCCCTCGTGGGCGTCTTGCATGAGTTCGGCGTGTTCGTCCCAGAACACTATGCGCTTACTAGCAGTGTCGTCTGCTCCAATCACACTCAGTACCTTTCCCTCGGAACCATCGGTCCTCCTCGTGAACGTCGAGAGACCGAAGACCCTCTGCACACTGAACATGACTGTTATGTCGTACATTCCCTCCTCTAGGTCTCCCAGTTTTGTCACACCCGTCGAAACAACATCGATGTCAAGATCCTTCACCTCATAGTCTTCCAGCACCCTCAGACCGCCCATTCGCCCGAGGTTGAGCTCAAGTGCGCCCCGCAGACCCTTCCTGACATAGCCGCCTCTGACTTGAACCCAGCAGCCGACGCTGACGGCACCACTAGAAACGGCCTCAGTCATGTCATCCCAGAGAACGACCCTAATCTTGCCCGTATCATCTGCCACTGTGATGCTTGCCACTCTCCCAGTTCCGCCTCCAGCTCTGGCAAACTCTCTAACAGTATCAATGCCAACGACCTTGGCAGTGAGGGTGACACTTCTAGTGCCTTCATTGACATCCGCAATCTTCATGCGGGCCCGGGGTGACAATTGCTGAAGATCGATTCCCAAGTCGCGTGCAACAATCATGGCGGCTGACTCTTCGTTGACAAGATCAGGGCCCATTTGTTCACGCTTTTGCTGTATCATCTCCATTACTGCCTTTCTGTCCAAGTCCCCACGGTGCTTGAGTATGACCTCTATAGTCTGTTCAAGTGTGAGCAACGCTCTTCCGTCCTTTTCCGTGTATCAATGGTACACAGGTTACTGTCGTTGGGTTGCTTTAAAGCATCTCTGCTCGGCATCAGCGAGTCAGAGCTAACACTAAAAAACAGGCCCTCAAGAGCTAGATTCGAATCAGCGTGAACGAAACAGAGCCCAGTCTTCCGGTCCATAGCCCAACCTATGGGGAGTACTTCGAGCAGCTGAGTGAGAGAGTCAAAGAAATCTACGCTATTGCAGAAACTGCGCGCGCGAAAGGGTTTGACCCAGTCACAAAGGTTGAAATCCCGCACGCTCACGATGTGGCTGCTCGTGTCGAGGCCACACTTGATGGCCCCGCTGGTGTTGCCAAGAGAATCAGAGAGCTTCAAGAGAGCAAGTCGCGTGAAGAAGTTGCCTTCCAGATAGCAAAAGAGATTGCGCAAGGCGAACTTGGTGGAATCTCGGATTCCGAGAAGGCCGCTGATAAGGCCGTTCGGGTGGCTCTGTCCATTCTCACAGAGAGCATTACGGCTGCCCCACTTGAGGGGATTGCAAAGGTACGCATTCGTGGATCCGGTGAGGAAAAATATCTTGCATTGTACTTGGCCGGGCCAATCCGGGCGGCTGGTGGGACCGAGGCCGCAGTAACCGTCCTAGTCGCTGATTATGTACGCCAAGTGCTCGGTCTTCCCCCTCTCAAGTCAACAGAGGAAGAGATAGAACGTGCCCTCGAAGAGGTTGAGCTATATTCACGTGCTGTCCATCTGCAGTATCCGGTGCATCCGGATCTCATTCGTTTTGCTGCTTCGAAACTTCCTATAATGCTCACAGGTGAGCCAACTGAAGAGTTCGAGGTGTCAGGGACCAGAGATTTACCTCGTATTGAAACAAACCGTGTGCGCGGAGGCATGGTTCTTGTCTTGAGCGATGGTGTTGTCGGCCGTGCAGCCAAGTTGGCGAAGATTGTCAATCGCGTTAACATTCCTGGTTGGGAGTGGTTGAACGAGCTGGCTAACAAGGTTTCAAAGACGAAAGCCGAGGAGAAGAGGGGAGCGTCGGAGGACAAGGTGATCTCTCCGAAGTCAGACTATCTTGCGGACGTGATTGGAGGCCGTCCTGTATTTTCGCATCCCTCTCGTCCAGGTGGATTCAGATTAAGATACGGGCGGTCAAGAAACACAGGTCTTGCAGGTGTGGGTGTCCATCCCGCGACAATGGTCCTTGTTGACGAATTCTTGGCTCCTGGAACCCACATTCGAACGGAGCGTCCGGGCAAGGGCTCCATTGTGGCACCAGTGGACACAATCGAGGGGCCAATAGTCCTCCTCCGAAACGGTTCTGTAAGACGTGTGGAGAGTGTTGAAGATGCAAGACGAATACGTCCTGATGTGACAAAGATTCTGTACTTGGGTGATATTCTTGTCGCTCTGGGGGAGTTCTTGGAGAATAATCATCCTCTTGTCACACCCGGGTACTGCGAAGAGTGGTGG
>Ga0164310_10000258_pt1 | contig 27031 bp, 25 predicted proteins | sample GuaBasSedimGuay1_FD_121795 | JGI IMG/M metagenome (GOLD analysis project Ga0164310, IMG submission 121795) | Subseafloor sediment microbial communities from Guaymas Basin, Gulf of California, Mexico - Guay1, Core 4569-9, 0-3 cm | ecosystem: Environmental > Aquatic > Marine > Hydrothermal vents... | reverse complement strand
TATGATATTATTGCAATTGGTACAGGTTCAGCGATGAACATTATTAGTGCTGTTACTGGCAGTCAACCCGATTTAAAAATCGCTGTAATTGACAAGGACCGGCCGGGAGGGATTTGTTTAACAAAAGGATGCATTCCCACGAAAATTTTACTTTACCCGGCAGAAATTATTAGGATCGTTGAGCGGGCAAAACTATTTGGTATCAATATTGAGATCAAAGACATTGGATTCAAAAAAATTATGGAACGCATGCGTGACATCATTGGGCATGATATTAAAAACATTGAAGAGGGGCTCTCTAATGCAAAAGAATTGGATTACTATCAGGCTATTGCAGAATTTATTGCCCCCTATACACTAAAGGTTGGAAAAGAGAAAATTAAAGGTAAAATGATTTTACTTTGTACTGGTTCGAAACCAAAAATTCCACCCATAAAGGGGTTAGACAAGGTAAATTATCATACAAGTGACTCTATTCTCGAAATTAGCACATTACCAAAAACCTTCTGCATTATCGGCGGTGGGTATATCGCAGCAGAATATGGGCACTTCTTTTCAGCGATGGGATCAGAAGTAACGATTCTCGGAAGGAACCCACAATTTCTCCCACAAGAAGAACCCGAGGTATCAAACCTTGCAAAAAGAAAATTAGAAAAACACATGAAAATTATCACCGGAGCAGAAGTACAGGAAGTGAGAAAAGAAGCAACGGGGAAGATAAAAGTCATTGCTGTTGAGAAAGCATCAAAAGAAACTATCGAAGTTGTTGCCGACGAAATTTTAGTCGCTACCGGTAGGAGTTCAAATTCCGACATTTTACACCCGGAAAAAGCAGGCATTGAAACTGACGAGCATGGCTGGATAAAAGTAAACGACTTTTTAGAAACCTCTCAACCAAACATTTGGGCTTTCGGAGATGCAACCGGCAAATATCTGTTTAAACATGTTGCAAACTATGAAAGTATTATTGTTTATTATAACGCCTTTAAAAATGCGCGAGAAAAAGTGGATTACCATGCAGTTCCCCACGCGGTCTTTACGGAACCTGAAATTGCCGCTGTTGGAATGACTGAAAACGAAGCTGTCGAAAAATTCGGGAAAGATAACATCCTGATCGGTTTCCAGAGATTTGAAGATACCGCAAAAGGCATTGCAATGGCCGCAAAAGACTTTTTTGTGAAGTTAATTCTGCATCAAGAAACATCAGAAATTCTCGGAGCGCATATTATTGGCCCTTCAGCCTCGGTGCTAATCCAGGAGGTCATTAATTTGATGTACACCCATGACAGGAGTATCCTCCCACTAAGAATAGGAATGCACATTCATCCGGCATTAAACGAGGTGGTGGATAGAGCTGCAGGTAATCTTATGCCTGTTGATCATTATCATTTGTTCTTACACCACTATAGTTTGCAATGAAAACGAAACTTCAAAAATAAATGAAAAAAGATTTAAGAGCAGACTGGAAAACATTAGAGAGATTATCATGAGTTCTGAAACCGCCACCAATGCAAGAAAGCCAACCATTTTAACCAAAGACTACCGATGGACGACTTTTGCGTTTATTGTAGATGTCACTAGTTTAACTTTGTTAAATGGCGTAGTGCTTTCTTTAATGGTTTTACACCGGATTATCACCCCAACCATTACATACAAAAATTGGGTGATTGCTCTTGTAGGAGTCTTTTTAGAACTAATTTTTCTTGGCATTGCATTTCTAGACGCTCGGAGAAGAAATCCAGCAGAGCAAATGTTTAATGCCAGAATCTTCAATATGTTTCCCTTTATTCTTATCATGCTCTTCGCTATTTTTAGCGACTTACAATTTACATCAAATTTCTATCCCATTGTTTATGGGGCCATTTCTGGTGGCTTTGCTGGTTATCTCGCAGGAGGACTTGTTTACGGAAATTTCTTCATTAAGGTGAAAGATATAATTTTCCGAACCATTTTTGGTGGCTGGATTGGCGTTACTCTTGGAGCAATGTTTGGCTCAATCTTTGCACTCTTACTTGACCCATTTGGTGGAGGCGTTTTTGGAGGGATCTTTCTAGGATTTTGGGGCGGAGCAATCGTTTCAGGGCCAATAGCAACGGTATTATTGCATTTTCTTCGAAAAAATGAAAAATTCTCCTCTTTCTTTTCACAGATGTTTTATTATGGCAAATTAAAAGAAATACAACGAGATCTTGAGGAATATTTTAGCAACTCACAAACAAAACAATTGAAGCTTAAAGACTGCAAGGTATTTGAAAAACGTGAAGAAGAGAAAATCGTTTTTAGAAGTGAAAAAGATAAAACGCTAAGAGAAAAATTCCTTCGAGGATTAATATATATCATTTATTTGTTCAATCCCTGGGTCCCCGATACCGAAGACTATCGCATTAAAACATTTACAACACTCTTTGAACAGGCTGCCCAGAAAGCGGGGCTCACCTTTGAAGATGGTGTTATTAAGAAATAAATTTCTCTTTTTTTAATTTTAACTCCTTTGCATATTGAAGCTTTGAAAGTTACTCGTGAAAAGTGATAAGAGGAATTGAAAATGAACTTTAATCAAAACAAAAAAAGCGATGGAAGAAGAAAGAGTTTTGGGCGAGTTATTCCATGGAAAGATCCAGATTCTTATACTGTAATGCATACAAACGCATGGTTTGTTCTCGTTGCTTTGTTTTTATACAAAGGATGAATTCGTCCAAATTGTCATACCAAGTTGTTTGTTTTTCAGGTTTCTTATTCTTGTTTTTCCGTTTTCGAAGTCGAATTTCATAGTGCATTCTCAGATATTCCCCAAGTGTCATATTATTTGGTGAAAGATAGTACTTTCGTATAAAGAATTGAAAACCGTAAATCTGGAAAAAGACAATCAATACTAATGTTGCTACTATAGTCCAAAGATAGAAATGCTGCTTGATGGCATAATACATTAACACTGGTATAGAAATTAAGGCAACAACTAACACAGGAATCGCCACAAGGATATAGCCAATTTCAAAAATAATGAAATTACGCTTGTAAAAACGCTCTCGTGCAGCTAACTGCCATGTTTTAGGCTCTTTTTTTCGTTTTTTGAGATATTGCCTATATTGCACTATCCATTTACCGCCAGTAGTAAAGTAATTAATACTATTTGTTTTTAACTAAAATATTTATTGTCTTAATTTATAATTCGCAAAAGAAGGAAAGATTAGTTTTTTTAAATAAATACCAGCAGAAAAATATTTATCAATTATTAATTTGAGTTGTTAACAGATAATTTGTCAAAAAACAGAAAACTGTAAGAACAGGAGAACGAAATATTTTGCCAGAAAATCTTGAAATCAAACCAATCAAATTCAGAACACACTTGATACTTTCGTTTGTTACGGTGACAACTTGGATACCCATCTATAACCTCATTTGTTTTATTAAATTAAATCAATTAGCTAAACACCCCACTCCAGAAGGGGTGCCCAGGCCAAAAAACTCTCCTGTGCTCTATTTTCTTCTCCTCTTAACTTGTATTGGAGCGCCTATTGCATTCTACCAACGTTATAAATTATTGAATGAGTATATAAGTGGTTTTGGACCATCTCGCGCACCTCCAGCAAAGAAAAGAGATAAAGAAACAATTGATGAAAGTGTACGGTTGAATTGTATTGCCCCCTTAAAATTTGTTGGCTTTGCGATTACAGCCTTCTTACTTTGGGGGATTGCAGCAACTGGCTTTGGGCTCGTCTTTCATCATCTTTTTGTGAATCCTCCCTGGACAAGTGATGCGCTAATGATTCTTTTCCCAATTGCTTTTGCAGCAACAGTTACAGGGTTAGCATTCACCGTTCGAACGGCCAAAGAAGAAGCCTATTGGGTAAAAGCATTTAACAACATCATTACAGAAAAGAAAAGTTAAGAAAGCACTGAAAAAAGAGAGGAAGAGCTTTTTAGTTCCAAATAGTTATTCTTTTTGCGCACAAGAAAGCATCATTTTACCGAAGCGTTCTTTTGATAAACAGAGCCGACAATCAATGCATTCAGAACGTGTTTGTCCTGCTTGAAGTTTCTTGGGGAGATCAGGTTCACAAATAGTTGACTTACTTATAGAAACGAGGTCAACAACATCAGCAGTTAAAATTGCCTCCATTGCTCTCCGAGTACGAAAACCATCTACCAATGCTAAAGGGGTAGTTGAAATTGTTTTACGAATTGTTTCTGCATGTCCGGAAAAATTGGCTTCAAAATAAGGAGAATTTTCTGCAGGTTTCCCTCGCTGTTTTCGCAAGTCACGGCTCTGTTCAGGGCCACCCCCCGAAAGTTCTATTAAATCAATGCCTTTCTCCGCTAAAAGGTTTGCAATAATAACAGCATCCTGAATTTGTATACCACCAACAGGTGCAAAATCATCACAGTTCATTTTTACAGACAAAATTGGCGCATTTCCTATTCTTTTCCGGATGGCATCAAAAACTTCCAATAACAAACGTGCACGATTTAGAAGACTTCCCCCATACTTATCTGTCCGTTTGTTAACACGATCCGATAAAAACTGACTAATGAGATATCCATGGGCCGCATGAATTTGAACACCATCAAATCCCGCTTGGAGAGCTAACTCTGCTGCATGAGCAAACGCTTCAACAATTTCATCAATTTCAGCGATAGTCGCTTCACGCGCAACCCACTCAGCAGTGCGATATTCCGAAGCAGTAATTCTTTCAACAATGCTCGAATAACCGGCATGATTCAATTGCGCGATAATGGGAACACTCTTTTCATGCGCCAAAGTCGTAAGAACTTTCATTTTTGGCAGATGCTTTTCACTGGTTAAACCTGATTGCCCCTCATGAGCTTTACCTGATTCCAGAACGTACGAATGCCCCTTAACAATAAATCCGAGACCACCCTCAACGAGCTTTCTATAATAATCAATAATTGGTTGACGCAAAATCCCCTCTCTGTCAGCCCAATAAGAAGTGGTAGCAGAACGCATCAACCGGTTTTTCAAATTAAAATGCTTTAATGTAAATTCACTAAATAATTTTAAAGACATAGTTATTTTCGCCACACAAAAGGAAAAGAAAGCTAGAATTTTAAGCTTTTCTTCGGAAAGAAAGATTTGTGAGCGATTATTTGATGTCCGTGTTAATAAAAATAGGACATTCAATGCATTTCTGGTGTCGAGCATTCCAGCATTTTTCACAGATTAAAAAACCACATTGTTCGCACCGGTGGAATTTTCCATCCAGTTCTTTTTTTAAATCATCAAAAATATTTGCAAGGCTCTTTTCAACAACTTCAAGGTCTTGTTGGAGTTTTTGCGAAACTTTGATTTCACTATGACAACAGTCGCAGAAGAATTGAATTGAAAGTTCACCATTTTTTAGCGAATAATTGAAACCAATGGGCAATTTCGGATCAAAAGTATCATCAGACATTTGTGGCACCTTCAATTATGTATTAACTAATAAATATACGAGATTTTTTTTAAAAGATGATGGTTTAGAAAGTAATCTTTCTGGGAGTAAAAAATCAACTCTTTTTAAGCAAAAATCACACGGAATTGAAAACTTTTAAGTAGTTGCGAAAGAATTTTCCAGCAAATGTCTGATAAATTATTGGATCTCATCTGGTCTTTGGATATTGAGACCATTAATGACCACCTTCCTGCAGAGCGAAAAAGCTTGAAGCAATTATTAACAGAAGAAAAGCCACATGTAAAAACAAAGAAAAATAAGAACCATTTTATGAGAAAAAAAGACCTTGAGTTAGCAGCAAAAATACTTCCCAAAGAAGAATGGGAAAATATACGGCTCCCAATAATTTTATTGCGACGAACACAATTAGACAAAGGATTGTTTTCCGTTTCAGGAGGGGTTTGTGAGCTATTTCTAATTGCAAAAATTACCGAACGAACAAAAGAGGACTTTGAAATATTTAAAATGAATGACCATCAACCATATATTTGGAAGCCTGAAGCATTCACTGCCATTCGAAAGATGAGCTCCTTAATAATAATTGGTTATAGTTAATATAATGGTGGCAAAACTTCCTACTAAAGAATTTTTCTTGCAAAAAACTGATAAAAAAAGAGGGTAACAAAGATTCATAACTAACTTGTGGAGGAAATAATGAATTGTACATAGTTGGCATTTCAATTTACGTTAAAGAAGAATTCAGAGAAGCATTCATTAAGGAAACACTCGAAAATGCAAAAAACACCCGACAGGAACCATTGAATTTACGATTTGACGTGCTCCAATCCCGAGATGATCCGAACAAATTCTTTCTCTATGAAGTGTATAAAAATGAAAGTGGGATGGCAGCACATAAAGAAACGGCCCACTATAAGAAATGGCGTGAAAATGTTGCACCAATGATGGCTAAACCGCGGGAAGGAATTAAATATACAAATCTATTCCCGGAAACGGAAGAAGCCTTTGAAGCAAAATAGTCAATACAAGCCCAAGAGGGACAAAATGTGAGCAACGAACTTCGCTTTGACTTTTTACAGGTTCCACAACTAAAATTTGGTTTTGGACGAATCATAGAATTGCCAGAAAGTTTAGAGCAATTTAAGGCAACCAATTGCCTTTTTGTTGGCAATCGAAGTGTTTTGAAAAGCGCGAAAATAACTGAGATACTAGCTGAAATAAGGGAAAATGAACAAGTAACTGTTGGTTTACTCGAGGTGCAAGGCGAGCCGGATACCACCCAAGTGGACAAAGGTGTTCAACTGGGAAAAGAGCTACAAGCGAACTGTGTTATCGCCATAGGTGGCGGGAGTGCTATTGACTTAGGAAAAGCAATTGCTGGACTATTAACAAATGGAGGAGAAGCTAAAGACTACATGGAGGTTATTGGCACAGGTAAAAAAATAACTAATGAGCCAGCACCCTTAATAGCGATTCCTACCACAGCCGGAACCGGTAGTGAAGCGACAAAGAACGCTGTAATTCTTTCTAAGAAAGAGAAAATTAAAGCAAGCATTCGCAGCCCATTACTTATCCCAAAACTTGCCATAATTGACCCAGAACTCATGCTCTCAATGCCACGAAATGTTACAGCCAGTACGGGCATGGATGCTTTGACCCAACTTATTGAAGCCTATACTTCGAATAAAGCACAGCCATTAACAGATGTTTTGGCCCGAATGGGATTGAACCGAGCAATAAAGTCATTACTCTTGGCATATGACAACGGACAGGATGTATCTGCTAGAGAGGACATGGCATTTAGCGCACTTCTGAGTGGGATATGTTTGGCAAATGCTGGTCTAGGAGCAGTACATGGCTTTGCCGGCATTCTTGGTGGGAGACTCGAGATACCCCATGGAGTTATTTGCGCTGCACTTTTAAAGCCGGTTATTGAAGAAAACATTCGGCAAATGGTAAAGGAAGTACCATATCATCGCACACTAACAAAATATGTCAAACTTGCATACCTTTTTGGGGTGCCGAAAAATGAGAATATCAAAACAACAGCCTTTAACTTAATTGAACGTTTAAAGCAGCTAACCAACCTTCTGAAAATTCCAAAATTATCAAGCTTAGGATTACAGGAACAGGACTTTGAAACAATTATCCCACTCGTTTTGAAAAGCTCGAGTATTCGATATAACCCCGTTGCACTCTCGGAAGAAGCTCTTTATTCCATCCTACAAAAAACGCTCTAAAATAGCAGCTAAAAATAAAGATTTAAACAGTAAAAAATGAATTGTTATTTAAGAAAAAGTACTTCTTTTATAAATAGCAATTATCTGAAACAATTTTGATATCCTGGTGTTTTCCATGCCAAAAAAGAATGCAAAAAACCCCTTCGAGTAAAAGTAACAACAGGCGATAATCTTAACTACTTTCTCCATACCGGGACAGACCAACAAATCAATTTTGTGTTCTATTTAAATGGAAAAATCGATGAGGAGATTATGCGAAAAACCGTTCGTTTATCTTTAGATGCTGAACCAATTCTTGGTTGTAAATATGTTAAGCATTGGAGGCGAGCCTATTGGGAGCGAAGAGATGACCTTGATGAATTGGACTACTTTGAATTACTCGAGACACAAAAACCAAAAGAAGCTGTCAAGCAATTTGTTCTAAGTGAAATTGATCCTGGGAAAGATTCCTTGATAAAAATTCGAATTTTCCGCAAGCAGAAGGACATCCTCGTTATAAAATCCGACCATAGTGTCATGGATGGAGGGGGGTTTTATGACTACTTAAGCCTTCTCTGCAATATTTATAACGAGTTGTTAAAGGACCCTCATTATTCTGTTACAGTGAACTGGCCGCCAAAGAGAGGATTGAAACAAATCTTCAAACATTATTCCATATTTATGAAGATAAAATCGCTTCTCCAAGAACGAGGTTTCCACCCGACATGGTCCTTCCCAAGTATTGGCCATGGGAAGGAAAAGAAGAATTACATACTTCGCACAATTACCCCGGAAAGATTTGATCACATAAGAAACTATGGAAAGCAACATCAAGCCACTATCAACGATATGCTTTTAACGGCCTCTTTTAGAGCCTTATTTAAATTGCAAGAAAAGAAGCCGAAAAAAAGAATGACACTTGCAGTGCCAACTGACCTTCGAGCACTGGTACCAACGAAAAAAGCTGATAGTGTTGCTAATTTGGTTGCTTCAACCTTTGTCAATTTGAAGTTCGACCCCCATGACTCGTTTGACAAGAATTTGCAAGAAATTAGCAAGCAAATGAAGAAAAAGAAAGAAATCTATCTTGGGTTAGGGCAAATGTTTGTAATTCATAATCTTTTCAGATTTAATTACAAAATGACTTCTTGGGGTTGGCATCGAATCCAAAAAGGCCTTCGTAGAAAAAATAAGATGCACCCAATTATCACCAATGTTGGAAGAATAGAAGCAACAGAAAGACACTTTGGTTCTGTTGAAATTGAGGATGCACACATTATAACCCCCATCAATTGGGCACCTAGCTTTAGTATGGGGATAAGTTCCTATAAAAAGAAAATAACTTTGAGCGTTGGTTTTTGTGAAGATTCTTATACGCCAGCCACAATTGAAAAGTTCCTCGACCTCCTTTTAGCTGAATTGCCAAAATAAAAAAAAGGAAGAGAAAGATAACTAACGATCTTTTCGACGAAAAACTGTAACACAACCACCAATTAAAGCCAGAAGAGAAACAAAGACAGGAAATGATACACCAATACCAAATGAGATTATAGTTAATGGAATATCATAGCCCGCTTTTCGTAGATACTCCTTCGCCAATTCGAGGTCATACTCTGCAGGTTTCAAGGAACTGTTATAAACCGGTGAGCTTTTTGGACAAGGAGTTGCAGCAGGGTCATTAAATTGCCCAGGTAGTTCCTTGCAAATTAATTCTCGGTTAACGGCATGATTAATCGCTTTTCGCACATATTTTGCTGATTGTGGGCCAGCAATGGGACAAACTTCTCCAGTGCCAAGAATAGGGTGCATATTATTAATGGCAAATTCATGCACGCTATCGGAATCAATCATGGTATAGCCAATTGTTGCCGGAAGAGCAGAGAGATTGGTTCCCCCAACAGATACACTATCAATTATTAGATCAAGTTCTCCATTTTTAAGAGCGGCCAATTACTTAGCAGTACTAAGTGTAGGCAAATATTCAAAATAAATATCTTCAAAATTTGGAGTTATACCCGACCAATTTGCATAAAAGGGATTCCTTTTCAAATGGATAACTCTGGGAGATTCGTTGTATTCATAAAGATAAAAGGGACCCGTGCCTATGAGTTTTGTTGGATCCGTTTTAGCCCACTCTAAGGCTTGTTGACTTAAATTGTTAATGGGGACATCTTTCCAAATATGTTTTGGAATTAAATAGACATCTAAATTGCTCTCAGGAAGGAAATGATAGCGGTTGTCAAAAGAAATTTCGAGAGTATGTTCATCTATAATGTTGATCGAATAATCGTAGGCAATATTCTTTGAACTTAGATCTTTATTCAAATTTTTACTGATAGCTGCTACAAGTTCAAAAGAAAAGGCAACATCAGAGGTATTTAATGGTGTGCCATCAGCCCAAACGGCATTGGGATTAATTGAGACAGTATACGTTAACCCATCAGTAGTAGTGAAAGAAGTAGCAATATCCGGTGCATAGAAATAGCCTATCTTCGGGTCACGTTTGATAAGTGAATTATAAATTTGGTTTAACCAGAGAAGGTCCGTGAATTGATGCGCATTAAAAACAAAGAAATCTCTAAAATAACCAACTGATGCATGCAGCTCTGTTTGTGTAGGGATAGACCAATTTTCCATCGATTGATAAGCATACCTAAAGAGTTTCCCATCTAAACCAGTTAAGTTAGAGTCATGAAGAATAAATTCATCTGATTGCGAAACTGGGAGAAGCGGTACATCTTCATAGATTATTTGTTGAATCTTATTGCCCCAAAATATTCTATCAGCATAATCAATGGTTCGAGTGTAATTTTCTAAAGCCCAATTGATCTCATCTGTAATGTATTGATAGAAGTTCATCCCCCCTCCACAAATAGTTGGTTCAGCATATAAATCGTAAGGGTTCCAATCAAGGCCCCACCGCCAACCTATAGAAAAGGTATCATAACCACCCTCAGTGTAGGTAGGAATAGGATAAGGCCCTGGATAACCCCACGTTCGATTAATGACAAAATTCCAATTTTCTATACACAAGTCAACACCAATGCCTATTTTTGGGAGATCTTCTGCAAGAGTTAATACAAAAACACTAGGAGGTGGACCACCAGGATTTGGGGTTAAAATTGAGATGTAAAAAACAGGCTCTGGATTTGAGTCATTAGCAAAAACCAACCCTGTATTTAACGTAGGGAAAAAACCACAAAGTAGTCCAATAAAAATAATCGTTCTTACTTTTCTTTTAACTCTTGACATTGCGTCCCTCTCAATATATAAGTAATCCTCTTTGCATTTATTTTTTTCTAAAAAATTGCTGACAGAAAACTAAGAAAAAAAGTTTTAGGTAGGTTTTTTCTGCCTTTTACGAAAACGGAGAAAAATGACCACTGCGCCCATTAATGCAACAATTGGAGTGATTGTCAAACTAATAGACGGTGTAGGAGATGTTGATTGAAATATATAACCTGCTAATTCCATGTAATGTTTTGCCTTCGTGAGATTGTAGTTAAATGGCTGTAGAGAAGAGTCAAAGAAGGGAGAATTTTGTGGGCAAGGAACAATGCCATCCTCGAGAAGATAGGCACCCCAAGCATTTTTTATTACTTCTCTTGGGACTATATGATTGATCGCTCTCCGGACATACTTTGCTGATTGTTTACCTGCAATAGGACAATGCTCACCTGTGCCGATAATAGGATGGTAATTGTTTATTGCCATTTCATAATACGATTCTGTATTAACCAAAGTATAAGCAGTTCCTGATGGGACTTCATCAACTCGAATGGCATATTGAGTATCGACCATATCAATTTCGCCGGAAGCAAGAGCATTTAATGCTTCACTTTTAGTGGTAATATAATAGAAGTAAATGTCATTGAATTTTGGCGCTGAACCAAACCAATCCTTAAAGTAAGGGTTCTTTATAAGGTGGATGAAATTAGCGCTTTTATTGTATTCTGCAAGCATATAGGGGCCAGCACCAATAATCTTTGAAGGGTCTTTTTCAGCCCAGTCTTTGGCTTGAGCTGAGAAATTTCCGTAGGGAACCCCTTCCCAGATATGTTTCGGAACGAGGTCTATTGTTAAAAAGTCTTCCGGGAAAACACAGCCCTCGCTAAAAGTAATGGTTAACTCAAATTCATTATTAATCACAATAGAGTCGTTTGTTAGATACTTTGTCCAATAGTCATAGTCTTTATATCTAAATTCAGGGGTTAAAAGCAGTTTGTAAGTGAATTCTACATCTGAAGCATTTAATGTCACACCATCAGCCCAAACAGCACTAGGGTTAATTTGAATGGTATATGTTAAACCATCGCTGCTTGAATAGGAGGTAGCAAGTCTGGATGTGTAATTATTATTTGCTAAAGGATCCAGAGTTAATAAAGCATTATAAATTTGCTGCAACCAAACACCATCGTAATGGTCCGAGTCTAGAACAAAGAAATATTCAAATTCAGCCGGCAAAGCATATGAGAAGGTACTTTTTCCAGGAATACTCCAATTTTCCATGGACTCTTTTGTCATCATCCAGAAAGGACTGTTCCAACCTTCTAGAGCAACATGATGTGGGTACAAGTCTTTTGGATAAAAGAGTGTTATTGTGGGCAAGTCTTCGTAAAGAATGGCTTGCAGCTCCTGTGCCCAATGAAGGCGATCATTATTAAGCCAAGCATGGGAGTAATTATGCGCTGTCGAATCAAATAAAGGATTAGCGTATTGATAGAAATTGTCACCATTAGGTGGCATCAAAGAGCTATTATAAAGGCTAGCTGGATTCCAACTTTCCCACCAACCCAAACCAATCAAGAATATATCATATCCCCCTTTATCATAAGGCGGAATTGGATAGGGGCCTGGATAGTTCCAAGTACGGTTAGCAATATGTGCCCAACCCGAAAAGTCTGTCTCATTAATACCAATACCGATCTTTGGCAGCTCTTCTACAATCGTATTACTAAAGACATTATAAATGGTCAATGGACAAGATGCGGGTGCCAGTAAATCAATTTCGAAAAAAATCTGTTGTTCATTACCAGTGGTTCTATTAAATGGGACAAATAAAAATAAGGAAACAAGCATAAAAATAAAGTAGAGTCTTTTTTGGGCAAGTGATAGTTTAATAATTGGTTTCACCTTTCTCTTAATGAATAATATATATGTTACATGTTTTATGAAAATCTCTTTCAACTAATTTAATTATCTTTTCCCAATAAAATTTTATTTATTTTAAAGAGATTTTTTACTTTTGCCCTAACTTTCTAACAAGTTACCTTCTGCATCATTTAAACAGTTAATTTTATTAGCTGTAAAAAGTACTAGAACAAAGTTAAAGATTTTTTTCAGGTAGTTGGCTCGGATGAAGTTTGGCAAAGTAACTCCAGAGATTCTAGAAGAATTAATTACGGCTGTAGGGAAAGACATTATTTTCACAGAAGAAATTCATCGCATGGCTTATTCCCGCGATTGGTCACCTCGAGAAGATAAAGACATTCATCTTCCAGAGGCGGTGGCTCGCCCCAGAACAAAAGAACAAGTGGCAAAAATTATTGAGATAGCAAACAAGCATCGAATTCCTGTCACTCCTTTTGCAGGTGGAACCGGCATGGGTGGTGGTGCTGTTCCGCTATATGGTGGGATCATTTTAGAAACGAAAGGTATGAACAAGATTTTAGAAGTCGATGTTGATAATATGACTGCCACAGTGCAAACTGGAATTACTATTTGGGACCTCAATCAAGCTTTAAAGCAGTATGGGCTTTATTTTCCACAAGAACCTGAAAGTAAAAAAGCCTCTACCGTTGGTGCTGCAATTGCATGCAATAATGACTCAACTTTTGGCATTCGCCATGGAAGAATGGTTGATCATTTAACGAATGCCGTAATTGTCACTGGTGAAGGAAAGATTGTCCGGCTGGGTCGTCGAAAGGCGCTCTGTTCCAATAGTGGTTATCAATTGAATTGGTTACTTGTGGGTTCTGAGGGAACCTTAGGCGTGATTGTGGAAGCAACTGTAAAACTCATCCCCGTTCAAAAGACACGTATGGTGGACATGATTGTCTTTCCATCTTTGAGAGATGCAATGCATGCTATTCGAGACATCATCCATGCTGGCTTAGCCTTGGAATCGGCCCATATAAATTGCCGACAAAGACTGAAATTTTACACGCATTCCTATAAAGAAAAATATGGACATGAACCTGAGATCCCTGACTGGGCAGAAGCATTATTGGGTATTTCCTTTGCTAGCGCCGAAGAAAAAAACAAAGTAGTTAAATTCTCTCGAGATTATGCACTGAAGATTTGCCAGAGAAACCATGGGCAAGTAGTCAAAGAAGTTGAAATTACTGATGGCTGGTGGGCTTCAAAATATACGGTCAATTTCACACCTTTTAAACAAAAATGGCCTGACTCCCAGCGAGAAAAAAAATTTGGTGCTGTTGATTGCGGGATCCCCATAGGCCGTATTGAGGATGCCTATAAACGCTACCTTGAGATTGCTAAGAAACACGGTCAACAAATATTAGGCATGTGTGTCTATCATGAACGGCCTAATCGATTAAGTCCCAGCATCTCTTTTGCTGTTTTTGTAGATGATAAAGACCCTGAAAATGTTCAAGGCTTTTACAAATATGTTCGTGAAATGAGTGAAATGGCCATCGCTATGGAAGGAACAAGTGCTACCTATATTGGTGACTCGGAATTCAAAACACCATGGATTGGTGAGGTAGAACATCAAGAAGCCTATGAATACATGTTTAAAATTAAGAAAGCATTTGATCCGAATGGCATCATTAATCCCGGGAAGAAATTTCCCATTGAGATGTTTGGCTACGAAAGGTGAGCAAAAAAATGGCAGAGTTAAAAAACACCAAAAAACACCGGGAAGAAATTTACACATGCAATAGAACGCGTTGTGGGTTCTGTATCCAGCGCTGTCCTGTCTACGAAGTGATGCTTCTTGAGACGTATTCATCTCGAGGAAGAACCCTCGTTGCACGAGGAATTATGGAGGGGGCGATCACCATTACGCCTGAAGTTGTTAAGCTGGCCAATTCCTGCTTACTTTGTGGCTATTGCGAGAAAAATTGTGCACTGGAGAACACCACTATTTTTCGAGATTTTAAAGAAGACATGGTTGAACAAGGATTAACAGACAAATATCTTGATGATGCTGTGGGCTCTCTTAATGAGTTTGGAAACCCCTTCAAACAAAATGCTAAGAAACGTGCAATTCCAGAAATTAAAAGCAATCCTAACAGCAAAACATTACTCTTTGGTGGTTGTACTTATGGATTAAATGACCATCAAACATTGATTCATATGGCCGAATTGTTAGGGGATGTAAATTATCTGGGAGAGGAGGAGCCTTGTTGTAACAACCTCCTCTTTGATGCGGGATATATTCAACAATTTAAGGAAAAGAAAAGTGAAGTTGTTAAGATTCTTAAAAAGACAAAAGCCAAAGAAATTGTCACAGGTTGTCCCACTTGTTTTCGAATGCTAAAAGAAGAATATGCTGATGAAATAAAAGCAGAACCAATTCATTTTATAACAAAACTATATGAAATGGTGAAAAAAGGCGAACTGAAATTTGAGAGTAAGGAACCTCTTAAAGTTACTTGGCATGATCCTTGCCACTTAGGGCGGTTTGGCGGCATTATCGACGAGCCGCGAGAAATAATCCGTAGTGTGAAAAATGTCGAACTTGTTGAGATGGAAAATTCTGGTTTGGACTCATATTGTTGTGGCGCAGGCTCAGGTTTGTTAATGTCTTACCCAGAACTCGCAATTGAAATTTCGAAAAAACGCATTCGCGAGGCTTTAGCAACCAGAGCAACAATTCTCCTCACATTTTGCCCTACATGTGAATTTACACTTGAGAAAGGAGGGACAACCATTGCACGTGATGAAATAGATTACGATGCAGAAGATTTTGACTTTGATGACTTAGATAAAGTTGAATCAAAAATCAAAGTGTTTAATCTACTCGAATGGTTAGTCTCATTGAAAAAATAATAGACAATTGTGAAGTCCTTTTTGAAATAACTTTTTAAAAGACAAAACAAAGATATTCTCTTTATGAGATATCAATTTGCTATTACGCGAGAACCTGGACCAACACTTGATGGTTGTATCTCTGATCATCCTTTGAAAAAATATCTAAATATTGGTCTTGCTCGGAAGCAACATCAAGACTATTGTAAAGCCTTAGAAGAACTGGGAATAGAGCTCATTAGATTGCCACGTGATGACCGCTATCCTGATGGGTGCTTTGTAGAAGATACTGCCGTTGTTTATAAGAGAAGAGCTTTTATCACTCGGTTAGCTCTTCCGAGCCGGTGGGGAGAAGAAGAGGCCGTAATGCAGATTTTAAAGGGAAAATTTCTCGTTATACAGGCTCAGCCGCCGGCAACCATCGAGGGAGGGGATGTCATTCAACTCGAGAATAAGCTAATCTGCGGGATTACACAGAGAACAACAATCAACGGTGCACGGCAATTACAAGAAGCTCTGCGAACACCGGTCATCACTCTAACAAATGAAGAGATCCTCCATTTAAAAAGCCATATTAGTTACTTGGGAAACAACACTATGCTGGTAACAGAACAATTCGCAAATCATCCGGTTTTAAAAGACTATCAGAAACTCATTGTCCCAAAGTTTGAGAAATATGCAGCAAATGCTTTAGCGGTAAATGGTGTTGTCCTCATGGCAAAAGCCTTCCCAAAAACGCAAGAAATCGTTCGAGAAGCAGGATTCGAAGTTTGGCCTATTGATACTACAGAGTTTGAAAAATGCGCCGGTGCTTTAACATGCCTTTCAATTTTATTCTAAATAAAAAGTGCCCCTATCTTCACTTGAAAAAATTTATTAACTTAGAAATAACTAATTTTTACAGTATTATAAAAACAAAAATGGAGTTATTATAATGACAGATCCAAGCGATACTACAGCTGGAACAGTATCCTTAATAATGGGCATTTTGGGATGTTTGAATATTTTACCTTGCATCGGACCCATTCTTGCTCTTGTCTTTGGATATAGTTCCAAAGGAACTGCCGGCGAAGGCAGTGGAAAAATCGGCCGGATTCTTGGCTGGATTGCCATTTGTCTTATACCACTTGGCTTTATTATCTACGTTATACTCGTCTTTGTACTTTACGGTGGACATTGGGCATTTTGGAATTTAACGCCTTAAGGTTTTTGAGAGATTAATAATCTCTTTTTTCTTTTTTTATTATAAAATTAAGTATTGAAAGAGTGCTAAATTTGTAAGCGTAGAAAAAGATTCTTCCTTTGATGCTTGTTCTCGTAAGGATGGATCGAGGGTGAGAGCATGCTCTAAGGCTTCCAAAGCGTTATCACTTTGATATTCTTCAGCATAGATTGTTGCTAAGACATACAAACTATCTGAGGCTTTCTCATTTAGCGAGACAGCAATCTTGAGACAATCTATTGCTTCAGCTATGAAACCTTTATTGTAATATGTTAAGCCCAGATTATGCCAGGCAACATCATTATCAGGATCAATTTCCACCATTTCTTTAAAGGCAGCAAGAGCATCATCATAATTTTCGAGAAGATAGGCCATTTGCCCATATTTACCGATAAGTGAGGAAGGCGTTTTTGGAGCTTCCTTAAGAGCTTCGCCATAATAGTAAAAGGCAAATTCAATCTCGCCTAGCGATTCATAGGCAAGGGCAATTTTTGATAAAATTCTGTGGATATCTTTTACCGCTTGTTTTCGGAGTAATCGTTTCCAACAATAAATTGCTTCTTCATATTCTGCTTTTTTGTACAGAGCGTTCGCTAGGAAGTTCAACAAAGAATAGTTCTTAGGTGATCTTCGGAGGAGCCGTTTGAAGTACTTGATTTCCGACTCATGATCGTGTGTCCATTTTTCGAGTCTTCCTATTGTCATTCTTTTACTCCTAGCGTACATTAAACAAGCCATTCAGAATAAAGACCCTGAAACCCCTTCTGTTTCAAGTAATATATTCTCTTCAATACTATTTAAACATACGTTTTGATACATTAATACAAAAAGACCATTTTTCTATAGTTTCTAAGCTCAATTTGCTCATCAAATCCCGAAAAAAAGGACTTTTTGATGCTTTTTTCCTCACAAATTTTAAAGAGAAAAAAGCCCACATAGAAATTATGACAGAAGCAGGTTCTGACTATAACTCTTTTTTTGGTGCAACAACAAATAACATCAATTTTGCCAACCTTTCCGTTTTAGGCATTCCTCGTGATAGTGCCTCCTCTTTCCGGGATGGTGCCCGCGACGCTCCGCAATACATCCGCTATGCCACTTCAAATACGCTTTATAATCCTTTCACTGAGACCGGTAGGAATATTCAACAGACTTGGCAGATATTTGACATTGGCGATGCTCCTATTACAGAGCTTGATCCTCTGGAGAGTAAAAAACTCGTTTTCAACAAAATTGTTAAACACAATAAATATGGCATGCGTTTTCTTTTCCTCGGAGGAGACCATCTTTCAACGTATTTTACCTTTGTTTCTCTTAAAAAAATCCAAGATTTGCGCATGGGATTGATTTATCTTGATGCGCATCCTGATTTATATGATAATTATAACAATGACAAATATTCTCATGCTTGTGTAGTTAAACGCATCATAGATGAAACGAATATTGAGCCTAAAGCAATTTTTCAAGTCGGGATTCGTGCAAGTACACCTGAACAGCAAGAATATGCTAACAACCTCGGAATCACCACTATTACAACACAAGATGTTTTTAGTAGTGGTGCACAAGCAATCGCAGAGAGAATAAAAGCAGCTTTGCCAAAAAAACTGGACGGAGTCTATCTCTCAATTGACATGGATGTTTTAGATCCGGCTTTTGCTCCTGGCGTTGGTAATCCTGAACCCGCTGGGCTGACAACTAGAGACGTGCTACTCTTCTTACAAGCACTTCAAGGCATTAATTTTGTCGCTTTTGATGTTGTTGAATTATGTCCAAAATACGATTTTTCCAGCATTTCCTCTTTCGCTGCAGCAAAATTGATAAAAGAGGTTCTGGGGGTAATTTGACGTCCTTTACTAACAGTACTTTAGAACCGCATTTTAGCATCAGCTAGAACAGGGATAGTTTTCCTCGCAATAGATAGTTGATGTGCGGACAGTTTGTAAACTTTGAAGCTTTCTTCTGGAGGCGTCTTAACTAATTCTTCACCAAGTGGTGAAAAAATGCCGGAACCTCCATTGTAGGAGACTATGAAATCAGTTTGTTCTTCACCAAAACGGTTGACCGCTATGTGATAGCAAGTATTTTCCAATGCTCGAGCACGAGAGAGAAGATGGAAATGCTGGACTCGTTGCTTTGGCCATGCCGCAGGTGTGATTAACACCTCAGCACCGCTAAACGCAAACTTGCGATAAACTTCAGGAAAACGCAAATCATAGCAGGTAGCAAGAGCGATGTTAGCCTTTCCGGCAAAAGAAATCGGTTTTGGAATGGTTATCCTTGGAGTGAAAAAGTCTTTTTCACGTCCCCATAAGTGTATTTTATGATACTTATAAATGACACCCTCTTCAGGAGCAATAATAAATCCAAGATTGAAGTATTGTTCATGCTTTGTGTCTGTAGTTAAGATCGTGCCTGCTAAGCCCAGCTCATTCTTCCTCGCCAATAATTCCAGCTGTTGCAGTGTTGGGCTTTCATCTTCCACTTCAGCTAAATTTGGAAAATGATCGTAAGCAAACCCTGTAGTAAAAAGCTCAGGAAGGACCAATAACTCGATTTGTCCTGTTTGGTGTTTTTGAATGACTTTTACAACTTTCTCAAGATTTGTTGCTTTCTTTCCTGTTTGAACATCCATTTGATAGAGGGCAACTGTTAAATCTTTCATTAAAATTCATCCTACTGCAATTCACTCTATAATTCATCAACTCTAAAACTTCAGCTGCAACCCCACCGGGCAGTGATCAGAGCCATAAACCTCCGGCATGATAAAAGCATTGCTAAGATACTTTTCCAGATCATTACTAACAAAAAAGTAATCAAGGCGCCAGCCAACATTACGCTCACGTGCACCGATATTCCGCATGGACCACCAGGTATATTGCTCTGTTTTGTTTGGATGAAAATAGCGGAAAGTATCTATATACCCTAACTCGAGTAATTTATCAATCCATGCTCGCTCTATAGGAAGAAATCCAGAGATTTTTTCATTGGCTTTTGGATGGGAAAGATCAATTTCTCTATGAGCGGTATTCACATCCCCACAAAAAATGATTGATTTGCCTTTCTTTCGATAATTTTCAATAACGGTCAAAAAAGCATCATAGTACTCCATTTTAAACCGGAGTCGCTCTTGATTCTTTTTTCCATTTGGAAAATAAACATTAAGTAAAATAAAATTAGGAAATTCCGTAATAATGTGTCTTCCTTCATTATCAAACTCCTTTTTCCCCAGCGAATAACTCACCTGTATCGGTGTGTCTTTTGTGAAAGTTACTACTCCACTGTAACCTTTCCTTTCTGCTGCACTCCAATAACTCTCATAACCAGCTAATTCAAGCAACTTCTTAGGCATTTGTTCTTTGGTAGCTTTCGTCTCTTGAAGGCAAAGAATATCTGGCGATTCTTTCTCGACCCAGGAATAGAAATCCAGCTCACTTTTTACTGCCTTCTTTACTAAAGCCCATAAGCCATTAACATTCCACGAGAGCAATTTTACTTCTTTCATTATTATCTTAACCTGCAAATCTCTTTGTTTATTATTTTCTCAGAAACTATTATATTAATTGACTACAAGTTTAAATTATTATCCTCATACAATTATTTGCAAAAATTTAAAAGTTCGGCATGCCTAACTTTGTGCCGGTCATCAAAAAAGAGTGAAGAAAAAAATGGCAAAAATTGCGCTGGCAGGAAATCCAAACGTAGGAAAAAGTGTCATCTTTAATGCCCTTACAGGGCTAAACCAGCGCATCGCTAATTTTCCCGGCTGCACTGTAGAAAAAAAAGAGGGAAAGATGCATTTCAAAGGACGAGAGATTGAAGTCACTGATCTTCCGGGAATTTATTCATTAAGTCCACACTCAATCGATGAAGAAGTTTCACGAAAGTATATCATCGAAGAAAATCCCGACCTTGTAGTTGTGGTTCTCGATGCCTCGAACTTGGAACGCAACCTCTATCTTACTGTTCAATTAATGGAGTTAGGCGTTAATCTCCTCGCAGTATTAAATATGGTTGACTTGGCTCGTGGGAAGGGAATCATTATAGATAGTAAGAAGCTCTCAGAAAATCTGGGAATTCCAGTCATTGAAACCATTGCTATAAAAGAGGTTGGAATTACCAAGCTAAAAAATGCCATCTGCGAGAATTTGGATCACCCTGTGAAACCAAAGCCAATCATCTGGAAAGGGAATATCGAAGCAGCTTTACAGGTTATTTTAAACGAAATCGCGCCTTATTCTTCCCGGATTGAAAAACGCTACCCATTAAACTGGCTTGCTATTTCCTTATTGGAAAATGACAAGTATGCTTGGGAAATAGCAATTGATAGTGGTATCCCTGAAAATGAATTAAAAGAAAAAATAGAGACGGTAAATCGAGAAAATTTCAAAGGCGATGCAGTCATTGCAATTGTCGATGCTCGATATGACCTTATCAAGGACTTTATTAAAGATGTCGTCACAGACTTCCGTGGGAGGCAGTGGGCTCTAAGTGATATGCTCGATGAGGTATTAACAAATCGATTTCTCGGCATCCCAATCTTCTTAGCAATTATGTGGGGTGTTTTTCAATTAACCTTTACTGTTGGGAAACCACTTGTTGACTTAATTGGTCTGGGAATAGCAAAGCTAGGGGATCTAATTTATTATCTTGCGAATTTACTTGATGGCGCCGGCACAGGTGTAAATCCCATCACAGATTTCATAGTCGGAGCATTGTTAAATGGCTTTGGAACAGTCATTTCTTTTGTGCCATATTTAATTATCTTGTTTATTGCATTGGCAATCTTAGAAGACACAGGCTATCTCTCAAGAGTAGCATTCATTATGGATCGGTATATGAGCAAAGTAGGATTGGAAGGGCAGGCGATAATCCCGATGTTATTAGGGTTTGGTTGCAATGTGCCAGGGATAATGGCAACACGTGCAATAAAAAACCCCCAGAGCCGGAAAACAGCCATTTTAGTCAATAGCTTTATGTCATGTTCAGCAAGATTGCCAGTCTTTATTTTACTGGCCGGTAGTATTTTTCCAGCTTACGCGGGACTCGTGACTTTAAGCCTCTATATCTTAGGAGTGATTATTGGCATAAGTTTTGCTTGGCTGTTTAGGAAGACTCTGTTTCGAGGGGGAGACACTTATCTTATTATTGAATTGCAACCCTATACGAGACCATCGATAAAAGGCGTCGCAATTAAAATGTGGAATCAAACAAAAGAATTCTTTAAGAAAGCAAGCTCCATCATCTTAATTGCTGTCATTACAATCTACCTTCTTGATGCTTCTGGGATACTTGAGTATCTTGGTCGAGGCGTAGCATATCTATTTTGGTGGATGAAGACGAGCGACGGCACACCCCTAAGTTGGGAATATGGTGCAGCATTGCTTTCAGGGTTTGTTGCAAAAGAGGTGATAATTGGAACATTAAGTACCCTTTTGAATTTCGATCCATCAGCTCCTTTGACAAGTAATCCTCTTGTCAATCTTGGACCAGCAGCTGGCTTTGGCTTATTAGTCTTTATCCTTTTATATGTACCTTGTGTGGCAACATTAGCTGTGATAAAGAAAGAAACCGGAAGCACTAAATGGATGTTCTTCTCGTTGGCATTTACAATGACTGTAGCATATACCTTTTCTGCAATAGCCTATTTCCTGGTGCGTTTTATAGTGTCAATTTGAGGTGAGGAATGGTTGAATAAAAAAATCAAACAAGAAAATAAAAAAAACACGGAGAAAGAACAACAAACCATTCCAAAGGAAGAAGTAGAAGCACATCCAGAGCTTTCAGTAACAATCATAAAGAAGCAGCTCTGCAAAAAGGAAAGAAAGAAAAAAAGAATAATCACACAAGAAAAAATCGACCGGTTGAATCGACCAAGAATAACCAAAACAATCATAGGATTAACAATCATTTTAACCGTCCTTTATTTGGTTGGAGGGATTTTAAGCATTTTAGTACTCTTCGGGCTCAAAGAAAATGAAAGCTGGAGTTTTTATCAAAAAACAGCAATATTCGGTTGGCAACAATTGAAAGTAACCTCTTTTGTCTTAATTATTATTAGCCTGGTTATGCTATGGGCACTAATATATTATTTTAGAAAGAAAAATCAAGAAGCCGATTCATTTCTTATCATTGGCTCAGGCATAGGGAGCCTGTTTGGCATTATTTATCTTTTGGTTATTATTGCAGATATTCTAAATGGATTAATTTCAGCAGCAATAAATGCTGAAGTAATCCATATTGATACCTATTTCTATTTGCCAATTCTTTTAGCCATTTTTACAACACCTCTCTTTCGTTTATTAACCATTCGCCATATAGTACTTCTACCTGAAAAGCTGCAACCTGCTTTAGATGGTTTAGCGACAGAAATAGAACAAAATAACCACAGGACAATGCATCTTCGACGAAGGCCACTATGTGGTCATCGAAGGAGAAAAAGGCGGAAATGGTTCTAAAATTGTGTGAAAATTAAAAAGCAAGAAGAACAGTAACAATAAATATGCTTTCTAAAGTTCTCGAGTATTTACGAGCTGGAGGAGATGCGAATACTGCTACAATTGCACGAAAGCTTGGGATAGAAGAAGGGACAGTCGTCTTATTACTTGACCAACTTGTAAAATTGGGTTATCTTGAACGGATTGATGATTTTAAAAAAGAAGCAACATTTTGTGAAGAACTGAAATGCACTGGTTGTCCCAGGCTTTCTCGCTGTAAACCAATTCTTTTAGCAAAATATAAACTCATTAAGAAATAACAAGAGAAAAAAGAAGAATGGTATTGCTTCCTTAAACGTATTGACTGCAATTATAGCAATACCATCGTTGGTATTGTTCAATAAATGTTAATTCTTTACCACAGAATGGGCATGTTGGCTTTTGCCTTTCAAGCGTTTTTGTAGGTGTTGTTTGTTTTGTTGCCGGCTGAGTTGAAATGCCAAAAGCAGGGGGGGAAGCACTGGGTGGAGCACCACTAAGTGGTTTTACAGTAGCAGATGGCGGTCCACTCGAGGTGGGGACAGATTGGCTGGTTGGTACTGTAGTTGGTGGGGTTTGGGTTGTAGTTGAACTAGCCAATGTCTGAGCCAGTGTGCCAAGTGTTTCACTTCCTTGTGTGGATTCCGATTGGACAAGAGGTTTTTGCCTTCTTCGAGGGGTTCGTACAACTTCTTCTGAGACAAAAGCACTAATCTTCAAGAAGAAAGTAAGGACACCAAGCAATAATGCAAAAACATTCAAGAGAACACTTGTTAGTAAAATCCAACCAAAAATATTCATGTCAGAAAAGACAAGAAGACCATATTCTAAGAGCTTATACACAGGCGAACTCCAAATTGAAGTAGAAGCAGTTAATGGTTCATATCCCGGTAGGGCTAAAAACGTAAAGAGTAAGAAAAGTAAAGCTAAATCTGTACGGGGTATAGCAACTTTTTCAAAAGGACTAATAAACACAAATAAGGCTGTTGTAAAAATCATTAGAAGATAAAAGAGAAAAGCCAGGGCACTTGGACTGACAACAGCACCTAAGCTAGTTTGCAAGAGACTATTTCTTGAATCAGACACCGGGAACAACAAACCAATTATCACACCAATGATCGCAACCATCGTTAAAAAGCCAGTAATTTGAGCAAGGGCTTTGGCAATCGGGAGCTCAGAATTCTCTTCCAGTGTGGGGCGCCGTTCCGGGAGTTTCCAGAAGAAAACCCAGACAAATAACAAGAACGAAATAGTCATGAGGAAAATTCCACCCAAGGTAAAGTAATGAAGAAGAGAAATGGAACTCTCTCCAATGACTAATTTAATGAGTAAATACAAGGGAGTCGTGTAATTTGAAATAAGAGTAAAAGGTGCAAAGAATAATGCAAGAAAAGCGAGAAGCGCCGGACGTTCATCTGTAAATTGAAAACGATTTGCAGGCAACGAACCAATGAAAGTAATCACACTAATAACAAAAATTCCCAAAATAAGGACAATTAATGCTAATAACCGGACATCAGTCAAAAAAGCCGAACCAATACCTATTCCGATAATTATTAACACGGTTCCAATCATTGCAAGAATCGAGGCAGACAACGTTATCTTTTCGAATTTTCTTTCAACAGACAAGTTTTTTTTCTCCTTTACAGCTGATTATTTTAGTCCTTTTTTAACGTTTTAAAGCTTTCTTTCCTTCCATTCACTTCCTTTTAAAATTCTAAATATTTAAAAAGAGGGATACTGTATTATTCATAGTATTCGGCAAATAATATTAAACGACTACTAAAAAGGCGGAAAGAAGTAATGTTAAAAAAAGTGAGGACATTTAGAGAAGAAGCATTAATTGCAAAAGAACATTACCGGACGTACGTGGAAGGATTTGAATCAGAGTTATTGCGGGGAATTTCAACGGTGACGATATTACAGATCATCCAACAACATCCTCAAACAGGGTTATATGGCTATCAAATCATTAAAACATTGGAAAGTGAGACAAAGAATTTACTTATTGTTGAGGAAGGGACAATTTATCCTCTTTTACGGAAGATGGAGAAAGACGGTGTTCTCAAATCAGAAAAAAAGGAGATCGATGGACGCATTAGGAAATATTACCAGTTGACTGCAGAAGGGCAAAAATTACTCAATCACATGACAGGCTTTTTTTCGAGATTACTCGAGGCAATGGCACCGTTGATGGAGTACAAAATCACCTTGCCCAAAGATAAGTACATCTATTGCCCAAATTGTGCAAACAAAATAAAATTAGATGAAATTACAAAATTCTGCGATGTATGTGGTCTTTACATTGAAGATTTAAAATAAAAAAGGAAGTGAAAAAATGGCTATAGAATCTGAAAACGAAAAGATTGTAAAAGAATTTCTTAGAGCAGTTGAAAATAAATTACCTTTCTGGTTACGGAATAACAAAAAAGAAGTTGAAGAAATACTCGAGGAATTACAGAATCATATTTGGGACAAGGCAACTGAAATTGCCGGTAAAAGAGAGGTCACTGAGAAGGAGCTTACACAAGCAATTCAACAAATGGGTGAACCTGAGGAAATCGCAAAAGAATATAAACGGCGAGGGAAACCGAAAGTTTATGTCACAGAAGAGCTTTTCCCACTCTACACCCGGGTTCTAATAATTACGTTAGTGGCGCAATTCTTTTTAAATGTTATTGGGGCCTTCTTTAATATTGGAACAGGTGTCGCAGGCAGAAGATTCTTTTCTGGGTTAACCATTAGCGCAACGATTACAATTATACTCATTACTCTCTTATTCGTTTACTTGTCACTCGAAGGGTATTATCCTGAAGATTTGCAAACACTATCATCGCGACTGCCAACTCTATTTCAGAAGAAACAAACTTCTACCGAAAAAACTTCAACTGATAAAGCAAAAAGAGAACTAACGAGTATAGAAGAAGAACCCAAAGTCAAGATCCTTTCAGAAAGCTCTACAAATGTAAAACCAGTTTCAAGAGTAGAAAAGCAACCAACAATACCTCAATCAAACGAAATAAAAGAAAAACCGAAACGAGTTGTTAGATATCGAGAATATTCAGGAAAACAAACAATTTCAAATGGCATCTTTGAATTATTTGTTGGTATAGCAATGATGATTCTAGTCTTTTTGCCGGTATTCGAATTTATTTCACAGCCAACTTACTATCCACTTAACTGGTGGCTTTTTGCCTATGGAGGGACAATAGTCACTACAGGGATAATTAAAATCCTCAAATCCATTATTGGTAGGATTGTTCGACCACAACAAGGTTTAATGTTTTTGAAAGTCTTTCCTATTGCAGTAAAAATCCCCTTACTCCTCGTCTTACTACAGTCGGTGCTTGGATTTGGGCCATATACGACACAAGTGCTGAATGTCTTTGAACTGTTAGTTGAAAAGCTAAATGTTCTCTTTGACTTCAATTGGACCTTCGACCCCAACATTGGTTTGACAGTTTTGAAAGTGATAGTTTATTTCCACATTGTTGTCAATAGTTTGAAAATTTTCAGCGAATTTATAGGCATCCTGCGATTAGAATTTCAAGGCTTTCCAATACGAGAGAAAGAGATTATCGAGTATCGATAAATGGTTTTTCTCTCTTTTCTATTCTTTTTTCCAGCAAATTTTTCACTTGCTCTTTTAAAATGGCATTTTTAAACGCTTTCACATTTTCACGAAGTTCTTTTTTCTAGAGCTTTAAATTAGCC
>Ga0164310_10000257_pt1 | contig 27061 bp, 31 predicted proteins | sample GuaBasSedimGuay1_FD_121795 | JGI IMG/M metagenome (GOLD analysis project Ga0164310, IMG submission 121795) | Subseafloor sediment microbial communities from Guaymas Basin, Gulf of California, Mexico - Guay1, Core 4569-9, 0-3 cm | ecosystem: Environmental > Aquatic > Marine > Hydrothermal vents... | reverse complement strand
GTATCTTCTTATTGTTTTGGATGGTGCTGGGGATACAGGAAAGCAAACACCGCTTTTTCTCGCAAGAAAGCCTTGGATGGATAAACTTGCAGAAACAGGTGTGCTGGGAACACTGGATATAGGGTATAAAAAAGATGTTAATTCTGATGTGGGTTATCTGACTCTTTTGGGCTGTTTTGATGAAAACACTTATCCGGGGCGGGGTTATTTGGAAGCTCTGGCTGTTTTTGATGAGATAAGAGAAAATGATATCTGTATAAGAGGGAATTTTGCGACTCTTGACAAAAACGGAAATGTTCTGGACAGAAGAGCCGGAAGAGATGAAACCGGCCTTGAAAGATTTTGTGAGCTTCTTGATGGTTTGGAAATAGATGGCGTTAAATTTTTTATCAGAAAATCTTCAGGTCACAGGGTTGTAATTTTAATGAGAGGGGAAAGGCTTTCTGATATGGTTTCACCAAACGACCCGATGAAAACAGGCGTTCCGCTGTTTCAAATCAAGCCAAAATCCCCGGAAGCGAAATTTACAGCGTCTGTTTTGAATAAGTTTGTTTACAGGGTATCGCAAACGCTTTCAAAGCAACCTGAAAACAAGAAGAGAAAATACCCGGCGAACACAATTCTGATAAGACACATTGGAAAGAAAAAAACAGTCAAGAGTTTTAAGGAAAGGTTTGGTTTAAGTACGTGTTGCATTGCAGGCATAAATATTGCAAAAGGCGTTGCAAAGTTTTTGGGTATTGATATTATTCCTGTTAAGGGGGCAACTGGAATGCCGGATACAAACCTTGAAGGAAAATTCAAAGCTGTTGAAAAAGCGCTGAAAAAATACGATTTTGTGTGGTTGCATATAAACGGAACTGATATATGTTCCCACGACAGACAACCCGAGAAAAAGAAAGAATTTATAGAAAAAATAGACACGTGTCTTGGAAAGCTTTTGGAAAAATTAAACCTTGAAGAAACCGTGATTATTATTACCTGCGATCACAGAACAGCAAGTTCCCCGTCTTTTAAAGGCTACGAGCATTTGAAAGATCCTGTTCCGTTTTTGGTTTCAGGAAACCGCATAGAACCAGATGAAAAAAAACATTTCAATGAAAAAGAATGCGAAAATGGAGTAAAACTTCAGGGCAACGAGCTTCTTGAATGGGTTTTTGAAGTGATAAAGAATGAAAGATCTTAAAATTGCTTTTTATCTTGTGTTTATAGCATCGTTTTTATGGTCTTTAATAGGACTTCTTTTGCCTCTTTATCTTGTGGATATCGGTATAAACGGTTTTCAGTTAGGGTTCTTAATATCTTTGCTTTCTATTCTTGGCTTACTTGTTGCGTTTCCTACTGGAATAATAAATGATAAATGGAGTATAAGGAGAGCTGTTAGTATAGCGTATGTTCTTCTGTCGGTTTTCTTTTTTGGTCTTTCGTTTTTCGATTCATTTTCTGTTTTAATATTGTTTTTCATTTTGGGCGGTGTGGGAAAAGAAATTAACAAAAATTCCATAAGGAGTTTTATTTATAAAATAAAAACCCTCAAAGAAGGAAAAAAATTCGGTGTTTTTTCTTGTGTTGAGCACATAGGTATGGGTTTGGGTTTATTTGTATCAGCTCTGATTATTTCTTTCTTTAATTTTAATTTCATGTTTTTAATAACAGGTGTTATTTTTCTGTTTCTCATTCCATTTGTATACAGGTTCAGGCCGGTTCAGAAATATAAAATAAGGTTGATACAATATCCAAAAGAATTTTTTAAAAAAGCCAAACTTCTTTCATTGGCCCTTTTTCTTTTTACTCTTCATTGGGGTGCAGAATCCACATCCTACAGTTTATTTTTGAAAAATAACTTGGGATTAAATGTTTTTTGGACAGCTGTGTATATTTCTATTCCGTTGATAATTTTCGGACTTTTTGCTTTAAAGTTTGGGACGGTTATTGATAAAAAGATTAATTTCAAATTCTTGTTTCTTTTAGGTCTTGTTGTTTCAGGTGCAGGGCATATACTTATGACTTGTCCCTTGGTTTGGTTATCTTTTATGTTTAGAATTTTACATGAAATTGGCGACGCCATGGTGGAAGTTGCTATGCTTTTTTGGATATCAAAACTTTTCTCTTTCAAAACAATTGGTGGCGAATCAGGTTTAATTTTCACGCTTGCTATAATAGGACGGTTCATTGGAGCGCTGATATTTGCTCCTATAGGTTTTTACTGGGGTTATCATTATCCGTTTATCCTTTCTGGGGTTGTAATATTTGCAAGCGCGGGCTTATTTTGCCTGTTATCTCAAAAGAAAAAAATTTAAATATATCTTGGAGCAAGAATTCTGCGGGCTTTGACCCGCAGATGCATAGTATTTTAAAATTGCTTTTTATCTTGTGTTTATAGCATCAGAGCTGTTAGTATAGCGTATGTTCTTCTGTCGGTTTTCTTTTTTGGTCTTTCGTTTTTCGATTCATTTTCTGTTTTAATATTGTTTTTCATTTTGGGCGGCGTGGGAAAAGAAATTAACAAAAATTCCATAAGGAGTTTTATTTATAAAATAAAAACCCTCAAAAACAACCTGTCAGACATAAGTTTATTAAAGTTGCCATTAAATTACGAAAATCAAAACAAAGCCTTTGTTACAACAAGCTCGCCTTGTTTAACGCCTTTTATTGCTTTTATGCTGTCCGCCAGTTTTTTTACATTTTGCATACTTCCGCTAACGATTATCACTTCAAGGCACCTTTTTTTATCAATATGTATGTGAAGCGTGGATAAAATCTCAGAAAGATGCGCATGCTGAAGGTTTTGCAGTTTTTTTGCAACACCGCTTACAGTGTGGTCATATACGATTGTAAGCGTTCCTATAACATTGCCTCTGCGCTTTTCTATTTCTGACTCTATTAAAGCCTTTCTTATAAGGTCCCTTATGGCTTCTGAGCGGCTTGTATATTTCTGGTTTTTTATCAGCCTGTCAAATTTAGCCAATAAATCCGGTTCAAGTGAAACACCAACCCTTTCCACACCCATATTAACACTTTCCTTTAAAGCAGAACTATAGCAACGGCCCGATTAATTACAAAGGTGCCGTTTGCTGGTTGTTCCTGAGGCTTTGCAGTTTATTCTGTCAGGAACTATAATTAAAAATTCAATTAAACATTTATATATATGTTAATCCAAATTATTAGTAACACGAAAAATAAAATTTTGCTACCGGAGAAAACATGTGGCTGATCACAACTCTTATTGCAGCAATAGGTGCAACTGCTGCATGGATGGTTGCACCGAAAAAATACAGACTGGATTTTCTTAGTATAATGCTCTGGGGAGCATCAATAATGATATTTATTGATCACGTTTTGGGGTACAGTGGCGGCGAGTTTTTGGAAATGAGCACAGAAGGACTTATTACAAACAGTGTTGTTTTAGGCATTGCCATGCTTATACCCATATTTATAATATGGGAAATTGCAGCAATAATATCAATAAAAAAAGGAGGTAAATAATGGCTTGTTTCCTTGTTCCAGCAGCACTAGGAATAATAACAACAGTCGCAAGAAAAATGTTTCCAAAGCGGTTGCATATAGACTGGCTCAATATAATGCTCTGGGGAGCAGTGATAATGCTGGCAGTAGAACATCTTGCTCACGGGGAAATAACAGTATATCCACCATTTCTGACAGCAGGGTTTGCCGAGGTCCTTCCGGAAATGTTTGCAGTGGGTGTTCCAATGACGGTTTTTTCAGTTATTGGTTGGATAGGAATGGTTGCAGTGTCAGAGTTCTTATTGTCCGAGAAAAAAATAAAAACAAGTCTTCAGATTCGGAAAAGTTTAGGTTATGTGTGAATGTTTTATAGCAAACGACATAATTAATTACAAAGCTGCCGTTTGCTGGTTGTTCCTGACGGTTTGAAATTTATTGTGTTAGGAACTATAATTTACATATCCACACATAACGCGTTTATTTTTTTCTAAAGACAAAATTTAATAATAAGATATATTTAATATATCTATGGACAGGATTGTTGTTTTGGATTTTGGCGGTCAATATTCTCATTTGATTGCAAGAAGAATCAGAGATTCTGGCGTTTTTGCAGAGGTCTTGCCTTCAGGTACAAAGAAACAAGAGCTGGCGAAAATCCCCGGTCTTAAAGGTCTGGTTTTGTCTGGCGGAGCCGCGTCTGTGTATGAAAAAAGCTCTCCGAAATGCGATAAAAATATCCTTGATACAGGCGTTCCGATTTTAGGAATCTGTTACGGGCACCAGCTGATAGCTTATCTGGAAAACGGAAAAGTCGTATCCGGGAAGAAAGGCGAGTATGGTGTTGCAGATTTGAAAATTATCAATAAGAGCCCGCTATTGAAAGGATTGAACAAAACAGAAAAGGTCTGGATGAATCACAAAGATATAGTCAAAAAAACCCCTAAAAACTATTCTCTGCTCGCTTCAACAAAAAATTCACCAGTAGCTGTTTTCCAAAACCTGGAGAAAAGGATATTTGGTGTTCAGTTTCATCCGGAAGTCACGCACACAAAAAACGGCATAAAAATTCTTAAGAATTTTGTGTTTGGTGTCTGCAAAGCCAAAAAAGGATGGAGGGCCTCTAAAATTATAGAAAACATTTCCAACGAAATAAAAGAAACAATTGGAAATAAAAAGGCAATAATTGGTTTGTCCGGTGGTGTTGACTCTTCAACAGCAGCTGTTCTTGTCGGCAAGGTTGTAGGCAAGAAATTAACTGCTGTTTATGTGGATACCGGTCTAATGAGATACAAAGAAACAGACTTCATAAGAAATGAATTTTCAAAATACAACTTAAACCTAAAAATAATAAAAGCCAAGGATATGTTTTTCAAAGCCCTGAAAGGAATTGAAGACCCCGAACAGAAACGAAAAATAATAGGGAAACTGTTTATAGAGGTCTTTGAAAAGGTTGCCAAAAAGGAAAAAGCAGAAATTTTGATACAGGGAACAATTTATTCAGACAGAATAGAAAGCGGCGTCACAAAAAACTCTTCAGTTATAAAGTCGCACCATAATGTTGGCGGTTTGCCGGAAAAAATGAATTTACAGATTTACGAGCCCTTGAGAGAACTTTATAAAGACGAGGTTAGAAAGATTGCTAGAAAACTTGGCCTTTCAAGAGAAATAATTGAGAGGCACGTTTTTCCTGGCCCCGGGTTAGCGATAAGAATAATAGGAGAAGTGACGCCTGAAAAAGCAGAAATTGTTAGAAAAGCAAGTTATATAATTGAAGAAGAGCTTAAAAACGCCGGCCTTTACAACAAAGTATGGATGGCTTTTGCTGTTCTCTTACCAATCAAAACAGTGGGAATTCAGGGCGATACAAGAAGCTATAAATATCCTGTTGTTGTGAGAATTATAGAATCGAAAGACGCAATGACAGCAAATTTTGCAAAAATACCCTACAACATCTTGGAAAAAATTTCCACAAGAATAACAAACGAGATAACCGAAGTCAACAGAGTTGTGTATGACATTTCCAACAAACCGCCGGCAACAATGGAATGGGAGTAGTTTTTGGTGTTTTAAATTTATAAAAACAAAAAAACAACATGATACTATGAAAACCAAGGAATTTCCTTTAAAACCGTTTTTAAGCATAGCGAAAAAATCAGGAGTAACCAGAATATCAAAACCCGGTTTAAACACACTGAGGCAGGCTGTTCTGGAAGAAGCAGAAAAAAAAGCAGAGGAAATAGTCAAAATAACCAGATATGCCGGAAGGAAAACCGTCATGAAAAAAGATGTTGATTTTGTTCTCAGGAAAATACCAATCTGATTTGTTTCTTGGGTGTTCATATGCTATATTTAAGAAAAACCTTCTCTTACGAGTATCCACTGGAAAAAGCAGACGTGGTTTTGGCAGGCATACCTTTTGACAGCACAGAAACAGGAAAATCTGTAAAATACGGACCTCTCTTTATAAGGGAGGCAATAAAAAACCTTCCTGGTTATGATCCTGAACTAAAAACAAATATATTTGAGAAATTAAAATTTTGCGACTCGGGCGATATTGAAGTTGTCTCGGGAAGCTGGAAGCTAACAAAAGAAAGAATAAATGACACAGTTAAATGGATTTTCAATACCAACCCAAAGGTTTTGCCTGTTTTTCTTGGCGGAGACCACCTTATAACTCTGGGCATTCTGGAATCTCTAAAGGATTTTTTCAAAAACATAACAATAATTCATTTTGATGCACACAGGGACCTGCTTCCAGAATATATGGGGGAGAGGTTTTCACATATCACATGGGCATATCACACACTGAAACAGGGCTTTCAAATCTTTCAAATAGGATGCAGATCATGGTATGAAACTGAGGAAAGGGTTTATAAAAAATATGCCTTGAAAACCGCGAAAAATATTAAAGGCCCCGTATATATTACCATTGATATGGATGTTTTTGACCCCGCGTATGCGCCTGAAGTAGGGACACCCGAACCAAACGGTATGAAACCTGAAGAATTCTTTAATTTTATCAAAGAAATACCATTAAAAAACATAATAGGAATGGATTTAGTAGAATGTGCATCAGACAAAATTAACACAAAGACAAGTTTGCTTGCTGCTAATATTTTTAAAAAGGTTTTGGGTTTGTGGGTGAAAAAATGAAAGAACACGAAATTGAACTAATAATAGACTGCAAAAACGTTTCGAGAGAAACATACATGAATGATGAAAAGATTTATAATGTTTTGGTCAAGGCAGCAGAATTAATAGGAATGAGAATTTTAGCAACAGCAGGATACAACTCTCTTGACACTTCCCCGCCAAGAGCAATATGCTTTGTTATGGTTGATGAAAGCTTCCTTTACTGTCACAGTTACGCAGACGAGGGATTCATGAGTATAAGGGTTTTCGCATGCGGAACTGCAGACGCATACAAAGGATGGGAGTATATAAAAAAAGAGCCAAACGTAACAGATTTTAAAATTAAGGAGTTCAAACTGATTTATGAGCAGAATTAAATTACCACGAGTAGAGGATATAAGCATCAACGCAAACACCACAATTAAAGAGCTTGTAAAAGAGTATGAAAAATCAGGTGGATTCACTGCAAAAAAAACAGGAACAGCTGTGAAAATACTTGAAGATATGTTCTCAGAAAAAAACTGCATAAAGCTTATTTCGTTTCCAGCGGCCATAATTTCCACAGGAGCGAGAGGCTTGATAAAAGAGGTTGTTAAGAGAAAAATGTTCGATTTAGTTATTACAACATGCGGTTTTTTAGACCATGATTTTGCAAGAGTTTGGAAAGATTATTACCATGGAGATTTCAATGCAGATGATGCAGAATTGCATAAAAAAGGTATAAACAGGTTAGGAAACATTTTTGTTCCTAACGAATCCTATGGTGAAATAATAGAAGAAAAACTTCAGCCAATGCTTAAGGATATATATGATTCAGGAAAAAAGGAACTTTCAACTTATGAGTTTGTATGGGAAATAGGAAAAAGAATAGAAGATGAGAAATCTGTCATTTACTGGGCATATAAAAATAAAATTCCTGTGGTAATTCCTGGAATAACTGACGGTGCATTTGGAACTCAGATTTTAATGTTCATTCAAAGGCACAAAGATTTCAAAATAGATGTGTTTAAGGATGAAGAGTTTTTATCAGAAACCCTCTTTGCTGATGTAACGTCTGGAGCGCTCATAATAGGCGGCGGTATCTCTAAGCACCATACCATATGGTGGAACCAGTTTAAAGGCGGATTGAACTATGCTGTATATATAACAACAGCACCAGAGTGGGACGGGAGCTTGTCTGGAGCAAGAATGAGGGAGGCTGTTTCTTGGGGAAAGGTAAAAGAAAAATCAAAATACATAACAGTTGAAGGCGATGCTACTGTTCTGCTTCCATTAATTTTAGGCCCTTTTTTGTAATAAACCTTTTCCAAAGGTTTAACACATTTAAATGTGTTCTTTAAATATAAGATTATATGGCAACCAAAACAGCAGAGATGAAAGATTGTAAACCAGGAAGCTACATAATAATTGATGGAGAGCCATGCAAGGTTTTAAGCTTGACAAAATCAAAACCAGGCAAACACGGTTCTGCAAAAGCAAGAATAGAGGCAATGGGAATATTTGATAATAAAAAACGTTCTCTTCTGGGTCCTGCTTCTTCTGAGGTAGAGGTTCCTATTATAGAAAAAAGAAAAGGTCAGGTCATCTCGGTTTCAGGTGATATTGTACAATTGATGGATTTGCAAACGTATGAAACATTTGAAACAACAATTCCTGATGAGTTCAAAGGAAAACTAAACTCAGGAATGGAGGTTCTTTACTGGAAATTTGAGCAGAAAATTCTTATAAAACAAACAGAATAAGCTTTTTTCAAGAAACAAGCTCTTTTCAAGAAAGAGCTTATAACCCTTTAGGCCAAGTAAACGGCCTAAATCGTTAACGGAAAGAACGCTGCCGCCAAGCCTTTAGGCCAAGTAAACGGCCTACACACTGCCTGACGGCAGGCGCCACCAGCAAAGCTGGTGGAAGCGTTAACGGAAAGAACGCTTGAGCAAGAAAACAATGTTGGAAGCTGAACTTTTGATTGACGCCCTTTCAGAGCGTCCTTCCAAATGATAGCTCGAGCCTTTTTCTAAAGGCTCGTTTGGATTGAAACCCCAACCGCTCCCCTAAGAATTCCGTATATTATGTTTGTATTAACACGCCACCGAGACCTGCTGCTGCAAACCTGTGAAGAACATCTGCTATTGAATTTAATATCCCCTGAGCCTCACCCTCGTCCAGAACTATTTTTTCTGGTTCAAGAACCTCGATGCTGGACGGTGCATAATTCATTACAATATAGACAAGCTTGTCAAAGTTTTTTGCAACTATTTCAATTTCAGCCACGCAGGAAAAGCCTGTTTCTACATTTGGCAGGGGTTTTTCAACTTTTTCCACAGGATGAAAATTCTTTTTATATACAATAACACCTTCTTCATTCTCAAGCTTCTCTATATGTTTTTCTAATGCAGATTTAGAAGCATTTTCGCTCACAGCCAAAACCTCTATCATCATAGCTGTGCGAATCCACCCCTCTTTTACTCTCTTTTCAGCGGTTTCCTTGGTTTTTGATTCCATCTAAAATAATATTCATTTAATATTTAAATATCCTTTATCCACTCGGTTCCAGCCAAGTTGATTTTCTCGCCACAATTATCGCACTTTGTTTTCACGTACTCCACACTGTACCCTGTTCTTTTTATCACTATACTTCCGCACTTAGGGCAATAAGTAGATTCTTTTGGATGCAAATAAACATTCCCTATATATACATATTTCATTCCCATTTTCTCTGCTATTTCAGCTGCTCTTTCTAAAGTTTCCACAGGCGTTGGTTCTATATGCGCGAGTTTAAACTGCGGGTAAAATCTGGAAAAATGTAAAGGCGTTTTTTTCCCTAAGTTTTTAGAAATCCAGTCCACAAGTTTTTTTATCTCCTCGTCTTTATCATTATATCCCGGTATTATAAGATTTGTTATCTCTATCCAAACACCAGCCTCTTTATATATTTTCAGTGCTTTTTTTACTGGTTCTTCGTTCGGAATTCCGCAGAGTTCCTGGTAAAATTTAATATCACCTTTCATATCCACGTTTATGGCATGAAGGTATTTTGAGATTTTTTTGGCAGGTTCTGGGTTTATATATCCATTTGAAACCCAAACGTTGTAAAGGCCGTGTTTTTTTGCAAGTTTCATTACATCCAAGGCATATTCATAGAAAACAGCGGGTTCCGTGTACGTGTAAGCTATTCCTGGAAGGTTTCTTTCCAGAACCATTTCTATTATCTCTTCTGGTGTTACATACTCGCCAAATACGCTTTCAGGGTGCGAAATTTCCCAGTTCTGACAAAACTTGCAATCCAAATTGCAACCCACTGTTGAGAAAGATAAACAAGAGGTTCCAGGAGCAAAATGAAATAAAGGTTTTTTTTCTATAGGATCAAATGCAATTGAACAGGGTTTGTTATATACAAGCGAAACAAGTCTTCCGTTAATATTTTTCCTGACTCTGCAAAATCCTGTTTTTCCCTCCGAAATTATACACTCTCTCGGGCAAAGGAGACATTTAATTTTATCGTCTTCTAATTTTTCACAGAAAAGGGCGGTTTTCATATAAAAATATAAGAACCAGAATATTTATATGCCCCAGTAGCTCAACCGGCAGAGCGGTCGCCTCGTAAATAAGGGGCCAAAACCCTTTATCAATTCCCATCAAGGGAGAACCAGAACTCGTTTGGTTCCTTGTTTAGAGAGCGACAGGTTGAGGGTTCAAAACAACCTTCTTTCAAAAAGAAGGTTGACCAAGAAGGAGCTTCACTTCGCTGACGCTTCGCTCGCTTCCAACAAGCTCTTTTCAAAAGATTGCTTCCATTTAGTAAAGGTTGCAGGAGGTATCGGAACCCTGTCTTTCGATTGACACCCTTTCAGAGCGTCCTTCCAAATGATGGCTCAAGCCTTTTCTAAAGGTTTACAACTAAGAAAATCTCACTTGATTGTGTTGGTAATTGGTTGTGAGAACCCCTCCTGGGGCTTTTCAGGGCTCAAATCTTATACGAGCCTAATACCTTCTTCTCTTCATAAAGCAATCTCTGCAAAAAACAGGTCTCCCTTCTGTTGGTTTGAAAGGAACTTCGCATTCCTTTCCGCAGTCAGAACAAACTGCTTTGTGCATTTTTCTGTTCTGAAAGCCAAACCTGTTGAAATCCTGTTTGTTGCTGAAATTTCCGTTTCTTTTCATCTAAACCTCTTATTTTTAAAGATTTATTAATTGTATTTGGGTTATATATATATGTTTTGGGGCTGTGGTGTAGCTTGGTTTAGCATCGGAGCCTTGGGAGCTTCAGACCCCGGTTCAAATCCGGGCAGCCCCATTTAATGTAAAGAGGTGTAAAATATGGAAGATTGTGTGTTTTGCAAAATAGTGGCAGGTCAAATCCCTGCAAAAAAAGTTTATGAAGACAGTACTGTTCTGGCTTTTCTGGACATAAATCCAAGAAACCCGGGACACACGCTTGTGGTACCAAAAAAACACTATGAAACCCTTATGCAGATGCCTGAAAAAGAGGCAGGAGAATTGTTTGAAAGGGTAAAAAAGCTTGCACAGGCAGCTTTAAAAGCAGTGAGCGCTGACGGTGTTTCAATTTCTCAAAGTAACGGAAGAGCAGCTGGCCAGATTATCCCTCATGTACATTTCCATGTTATACCAAGATTTTTGAACGAAGGGCCTGTTGGACTTGAAAACATACTTCCGGGAAAGAAAATGCCAGAAGAAGTTTTGAACGATACAGTTAACAAAATAAAACAAAACATAGGAGCACCACAGACTGAACCTGCACCCAGAGAAGAAAAACAGGAAGAAATTAAAGAAATAGAAATAGAAGAAGAAACAGTTAATGATAAGCGTTTGGATGAAGACATGAAAAAACTTGATGAAGCCAATGATATAGATTTTGATTTTTAAGCATAAAGTATAAAAATATAATTCAGGGAAAAATAAATTAAGCGCCGGTAGTCTAGTGGTAGGATCCAGACTTGCGGGTATGGGAAGGGTTGAGGCCGTGCCTGTGAGAGAAAAGCCTTCCAAGCCTGTGACACGGGTTCGAAACAAGCTCTTTTCAAAAAAGAGCTTGACCAGAAAGGAGCTTCACTTCGCTGACGCTTCGTTCGCTTCCAGCAAGCTTTTCCTCAAGGCAAAAGCTTGAGCAAAACAGGAGCTTCACTTCGCTGACGCTTCGTTCGCTTCCAGCAAGCTTTTCCTCAAGGCAAAAGCTTGAGCAATTGTCTGGAAGGACGCTCTTTCAGAGCGTCAATCGAAAGTTCAGCTTCACTCCACTTCGTTCCGCTCGCTTCCAATAAAGTTTTTAAAAGCAACCAAAAAAGAAATGTTTTGTTTAGGATACGAAAATCCCGTCCGGCGCATTTTGGATTTATTCTGCGTACGTAAGGACAAACTCAGAAATCCAGCTTGAGAATCTGAGTTTAAGCTTAATATGCTTTAAATCTCAATTTATAGTTCTGACACAATAAATTGCAAACCGTCAGGAACAATCAGCAAATGACAGCTTGTAATTAATTAGGTCGTTTGCATAATCTTACAGCTGCTAAAATCTACATCAATCCTTTTTCCAATCTCTTGACCATTTGACATAAGAATTTCTTGAACAGAACATACTTTGTAAAAATGGAAAATTCCAAATGTAAAAATTGGGTCAGAAATTGTACAGGAATTTAGGGTCTTTCACTTATATCTTCTTTACAATGACAATTCATCAGGGCACACATAGTTGATTCTGGTAAGAAAATAGCAACCATGAAACCCAAAATTATAATTGTTATAATAGCGATAATAACTATTTATAAAAATCTAATACACAAAATGAGGTTTATGGTTTGCTTCTTTGAGAATTCCGTTTTTTAGTAATCTCCCAACTAATTGCAAATGTTCAATTCCTATTTTACCAACATATAGTGTATCAAAATCACCGTCCTTTGCTGCAACTTCCTTAACCCTTCTATACCCCTGCAAATACACATGATCTTTAATATATCCACCTGCCCTGTGTGCCCTGACCGCTGAGTTCCAAGCTTGGTCATCAGTTAAATCATAGCTTTTTAACCTGTCAAAAGTCTGTCTAAAATTCAAACCCCGGCAAACAGAATCCACGGCAATAACTCTTGCTGCGTAATCTCTCACTAATTCTTTGCTTGTATTGCCTGTTAATTCCTCAAAATATAAGGCCAGTCCCTCTTCTGTTGGCAAATATCCAGGCAATCCTAATGCAAATATCTTAAGAGGTTGTTCATAACCATTGGCAGCCCTCAAAACATGAACCCCAACTTCATGCACTTTTAATCTTTCAGTATCAATTTCAGCAAATTTTCTGTTTCTGCAAACACTAATTTTCTTTTCAGCAGCATAAACTGTTGTTAACCTTTTATCCGAAACTTCAACATTCCAGTCTGTAAGACCATATTCATATAAAGCTTCTTGTAAAGCAGCTATAATATGTTCAGAAGATACATTTTTTGTAGCTTCAACATTAGGCGTTTGTCTTAATAATTCATCAGCATATTCCACAAGCCGCTCGTCTGGAGAACCATAAACTGCAACTGTAGTTTCTCTAACCTTATCTTCGTCCCCTCTGTTTGCAATAATCGTATTTTCAAGTAAAATGTTCTTTTTCTTCCTTTCAAAAATTGCACCCAGTTCGTCATCTGGTGTTTCAATCGGTTCTAATTTTTGTGCAACATCTTCAGGATTATATTCTAAATCCCTGTATGTAAAACGAGGGTTTTGAATCCTGCCAGCTAAAAATTCCTCCTTTTGGTCTTCTGCATTAACAGGTTCGATATAATAAAGAATTTTAACATTTTTAGCACTATCCACAAGTGCTTCATCCAATGAATTCAAAGCTTGAATATTTGTCATTTTAAACCAATATAATTATACAAATAACTCATATTTAAACTTTCTATTTATACTACTAATAAATTACTACAAACAAAAAATAAGCGGCCTAAAATATTCTCTGCTTAGCAGATTATTGATAAGCTGCTCGGGCTCTCAAACTTGAGATTTTTCGGCTTCAACACATGACATTAAAATCCTGTTCTCGCGTTCGTTTGGAAAACCAACATAATATTTCTTCTTAAATACCATCTGCCAATAATAAACTAAATAATGGAGGTGGTGTAAAATGCTGGTATCAACAACACCAACTGTGGAAGGTAAAAAAATTGTTAAATATTTTGGTATTGTAAGTGGAGAGGCGATAATGGGTGCGAATGTGTTTAAGGACTTGTTTGCGGGGATAAGGGATATTATAGGCGGAAGAGCAGCAGCATACGAAAAAGAATTGAGAAAGGCAAAGGAAATAGCGATAAATGAAATGATAGAAGAAGCAAAAAATCTCGGCGCGAATGCCATTTTAAGCGTTGATTTGGATTATGAAACAGTAGGACAGAGCATGTTAATGGTGAGTGCAAGCGGAACAGCAGTTGTTGTAGAATGAGAAAATCAACTTCGGCATTCAAATTGCTTTGCAAACAGGAGGATATACAGTTTGCTATCACTCGCTAAATTTCGCTCTCCAATGATTATTTTTTCTCTTTTAGAAGTTTAATGGTGTCTGAGAGGCTTCTCAGGGTCTGCATCATTGGTGTTAAAGAATCTTTCATTGCCTTTTCCATGGATTCCATTTTTGCTGTCAGCTCCTCTAAGGATTGTTTATAAGAGTCGATTTTGGTTTCTATCTCTTTTATTTCATTTGTTTTTTCTGTATGCACCTGACCAAGCCTTTGCTCAAGCTCTGAAATTTTTTTGTTGAGCTCCTGGTATTTTATGTTAAAATCATTTATTTTTTCCTTAAACTCGTCCCATTTTTCATCTATAACTGCCTCTGCAAGCTCTTCTATTGCTCTTCTCCTTTCCTCTCTTATGTCCCTTTTTTGTGTGCTCGGTAATTTGGGTATGCTCTCTTCTGGAAATTCTCTTGGTTTTGGTTTTGGCAGGAAGGGTTCTGGTCCCAAGTCTTCTGTCTCTGGTGGAAACGGTTCTGGTTGCGCCGGCTGTGGCGCAAATGGTTCCGGTGGTTCTGGCGGAAGCTCTTCAGGAAGGTCGGGCAGCATGGGAAGTTTTTTGTCAAGCTCTTCTGGTTTTTGTGCAGGTGGTTCATATGGTGGCTCGTATGTTCTTTCGTATCTGGTTTGAGGTTCAGGAAATGGTTGCGGCGGTCTCTGCTCTGCTTGAACTGCCCTGCTTGGCGGTCCAAGCGGCTTTCCTGCGGTTGCACCGCGAAGCGCTTCTTTCATAGCAGCGTCAACCTGAACAGGTGTGTATCCTTCTTTTTTTAAGACTTTTATTATTTCAGGCTCGGACAATCCTTTTGAAGAAAGGTCAATAACCCTTTGTGTAGGAACTGCAGAAGCAGTTTTTGGTTCTGATTTTTTAAATGGCCAGAGTTTCATTTACTCACCTGATATAAAAATATTTATTTTTCTGCTATTTATTGTTTTTTTTCATAAGCGAAAGAACTTCCTCTTTTGTAACAAATTTTGAAGTGATTGGATTGTATATTTCTATCATTTCTTCGAGCTCTTTTATTTTTGACGTGGTTGGAAGTTTTTTAACATATTCTATAACTTCTTTTAAGGTGGTTTCTATCTTTGTGATTCTTTCATCAAGCTTTGAAATGGATTTGTTAATCTCTGAAATCTGTTTTTGAAGGTCTTTTTTTAACTGCAAATAATTCTGCTCCAATGAGTTTGTTCTGGTAACAACAGAGTCTGAAGATTGCTCCAAAACCCTTAACCTCTGTATATTGCTGTTTACCCTTTCCACAAGCTCATTTATAACAGCATGCAAAGTCTTTGGACGCTCTTTTTTGAACACAGCCATTTTATCTACTCTATTAATATTTAATTAAAGTTCCAATAATAAATATTATATATTGGGTTTTTGTGATAAAATGAAGGTATGTGATTACGAATATGACGCAGACAAAATGAAGCTTAGAATAAACTGTATGGGCTGTTTATACGGAGCTTCAATAGAAGATTTTGAAGAATGCATGGGAAGGGTTATAGACAGAATTCTGGAACTGAAAAAGGTAAGAACAGTTGTTCTGGCAAAAAACAGGGAATACGAGTATGAGTATGAGCAGGTCAAATTATTAAGGGAGATAGCGAATGTTATAGAGGAGCTTATAAGAGGGAAAATAATTTCAAGAAAAAATCTTGGCGGAGAAGAGTGTGAAAGGTGTTATCCGGGCAGGCTGCAAAAGCTTCAATATATAATTCTTGACCTTATGAGGAGAGATCCTATAGGAGCGTATGTTGAATGTGTAAGGGAGATAAGAAGAACAAATATAAAAATGAAAAAAGCTGTGTCTAAAAAATGTTATAATTGTATCCTTTTGTATAAAGCCAATGCTCTGGATGTTATAAAGAAGAAGCTCGAAGCAACCAAGATTATTCAGTTCGCAATGCCCCATCTTTCAGGCTATCATATTGGTGACAGGTCTTTATATAGAGAAATATTTCTTCCAAGCGTCAGACCAAATTTTATGCTCACAAGATACATGCTAACTCTTCCTGAAAGAGGAAAATCTATAGACAGGTACAAAGTAAGGGATAGTATTGTTGAGATTTTTAAGGTTCCTGACAGTGCGCAGTATTTTTATCATATTATCCCTCCCGAGTTTAAGCTTCCTGAAGAGCAATACGCAGTTCTTGATGCTGCAAGAAGATACATGGCAGAACACAAACCAAAAGAGGCAGAGTTTGTAAGAACAAAGGATATAAGAGAAGTCTTTTTCTCTATAGGAAAGGATATGATAAGGGAAATGGCTGACAAGCAGGGCGTGTCCTTAACATTAAAAGAGATTGAAACTCTTGCAACCATACTGACAAGATATACGGCCGGGTTAGGCGTTCTTGAGCTTTTATTGGCTGATGAAAAGATTCAGGATATTTATATAAACTCGCCTGTAGAAACGCAGCCAATCCTTGTTTACCATCAGGACTGGGAAGAATGCAAAACCAATCTTATACCAAGCATGGAAGATGCTGAAGCATGGGCAACCCGGTTGAGAATACAATCAGGAAGGCCCTTGGATGAAGCAAACCCTGTTCTGGATACAGAATTAATGGTTCCCGGAGGCAGGGCAAGGTTTTGCATCATTACAAGAACACTCTCTCCCTATGGGATTGGTTTTGCCATAAGAAGGCACAGGGATAAACCATGGACTTTGCCGCTTTTCATAAAAAGCAGGATGCTTAATCCGCTTGGTGCTGGTTTGCTTTCTTTCCTTATAGACGGCATGGTTTCGTTGCTGATAGCAGGCGGGAGAGGAGCAGGGAAAACGTCTATGATGGGTTCATTAATGTTGGAGATGCTTCCGAAAACCAGAATTGTTGTCATTGAAGACACATTAGAACTTCCCGTAGACCAGTTAAGAGAACTTCATTATAACATTGAGAGACTGAAATCAAGGTCTGTCATTACTCGGATTGAAACAGAAATGCCTGCTGATGAAGCATTAAGAACAGCACTAAGGCTTGGAGATTCTGCCCTTATAGTAGGAGAGGTAAGGTCTCTGGAAGCCAAGGCTTTGTATGAAGCAATGAGAATAGGGGCTTTGTCCAATGTGGTGGCAGGAACGATTCACGGAGAGTCTGCTTACGGGGTTTATGACAGGGTTGTCAATGATCTGGGAGTGCCAACAACCTCATTCAAAGCAACAGACATAATACCAATATGCAAATCCTTAAGGTCTGCTGACGGTCTGCATAGATTTAGAAGGGTTACAGAAATAACAGAAATCAGAAAGGAATGGGAAAAGAATCCTTTGAAAGAAGAAGCGTTTGTAAACCTTATGGAGTATTCAGGGAAAGAAGACACGCTCAAACCAACTGATACATTTGTAAACGGCGAGTCTGAAATTCTTAACAGGATTTCTTCTTATGTGAAAGAATGGTCTGGCAACTGGGAAGCTGTATGGGAAAACATAAATCTCAGGGCAAAAATCAAACAGACCATAGTAGAGTTGTCGGAAAAGCTGAACAAACCGGAAATTCTGGAAGCAGAATGGGTTGTTAAATCAAACCAGAAATTTCATTTGATACAGGAAGAATTGAGAAAAGAAACCGGCGCAGCTGAGCCAGATGAGGTTTATCAAAAATGGCTGGACTGGTTTAAATCACTTTTAAGGATGTAAGTATATATAATACATATGCATTGGGCTACCGCAATAAATTATTTTGCATGGTATGTTTTTGTGTTTATTTCAGTGGTATGGATTATTCTTATGATTGAGAATAAGAAAGGTTTTTTGGAAGAAAGGAAACCAAAAAGACTTCCAAGTGCGTCTGTCCTTATACCAGCGTATAATGAGGAGAAAACCATAGGAAAAACCATTCGTTCTGTTTTGGGCTTGAACTATCCAAAAAACAAACTGGAGATTATTGTGATTAATGATGGCTCCAAAGACAAAACAGGTAAGATTGCAGAAGGATTTGCTGGAGTAAAGGTTTTGCATAACAAGAAAAATCGAGGAAAAGCCTGTTCTCTTAACAGAGGACTAAAAATAGCAAAAGGTGAATTGATAGTGTGTATAGATGCAGATTCATTGGTAGAACCAGATATATTGAAAAAAATGGTTGGGTACTTCAAGGATCCAAAGATCGGGGCTGTCACTCCTGCGTTAAAGGTATGGAATCCAAAAAACTTTTTAGAAAAGATTCAATATGCAGAGTATATTTTGAATATATTTTTAAGAAAGGCTTTGGCGTTTTTGGATTCAATTCATGTGACTCCGGGAGTGTTTTCTGTGTACAGAAAGGATGTCTTGGAAAAGGCAGGGGGATTCGACGAGAGCAATCTCACAGAAGATATGGAAATTGCTCTAAGAATTCATGAGATGGGATACAAAATTGAAAATAATTTAGATGCCGTTTCCTATACTATATGTCCGGACAGATGGAAAAATCTCTTCAAACAAAGGATAAGGTGGTACAGGGGAGCTTTGCAAAATACCATAAAATACAGGCATATGCTCTTTAATCCAAAGTACGGAAATCTGGGATTGTTTTTATTGCCTATGAATTTTATAACGGTTCTGGCTATAATTACGGTGTTTTTTGTATTTGTGTGGACGTATGTAACCATGTTTACTGATATGATATGGAAGCTTTATTTAGTTAACTGGGACATTTCGACTGTTTTTCAGGGAATAAATCTTATGGGCATGGTTGATAGTTTTGTATCTGCATCTTTGATATTTTCTTTAGTGGGAATTATTCTGGGCGCATACATGCTTTATAAAAGTTTTCAATTAAATAAGGAGAGAGTAAGAAGTTATAAAAAGACATATTTGATATACTTGATTGTAATTCCTTTAATTTACACAGCGTTCTGGGGCTTGGCTTTGTTAGCAGAGGTCTTAAGGTTAAAAAGGAAATGGTAAGTATGAGAGAAAAAAGACTGGATTTGGGGGTTTTAGTTTCAGCATTGCTCATATCTGGTTTATTGTTTGGAGCAGGGTTTCTTCTAGGATACACCTTAAATAAGGAAAGAATGATTTCCTTAGAAAAGGACATAAGGGGTATTACAAAGGATGTTGAGAATTTTCAGTTGCAATTTCTTTTCTTTGATGTTTTGGGAGAAAATTCAACCTGCCCTTTGCTATTGAACACCCTTTCGAGGATTAATAAGGAATCTTATAAGATTGGTTCCAAACTTACAAGATATGGTTCTGAAACTGAAATAAAAGATTACAATGATTATATTGCTTTGAAAAGAGAATATTCAAGACTGCTTATTAGCTACTGGCTGCTTGCAAACAAACTGAAAGATGTGTGTAATCTGAACGCTTCGACTGTAATATATTTTTTCTCTGATAAATGTTCAAGGTGCAGTGACCAAGGATTTGTATTAACATATCTTAAAAACAAATTAAAGGAGAGGATTCTCATATTTGCTTTAGACGGGGAGTTTGATGAACCATCAATCCAAGTTTTAAAGAATTATTATAATATTAAAGAATATCCTGCATTGGTAATTGATGGAGAAGTCTATCTTGGATTCCTTCCTCAAGAAAAAATTGAAAAGATTGTATGCGAACATACTGGGTGTTAAGGTGGAAAAATGAAAACCTTTTTCATTACCACTCCCATCTACTATGTGAATGACACTCCTCATATCGGGCATGCCTACACAACCATAGCAGCAGATGTTATAGCAAGGTGGGAAAGGCTTAAGGGCAAAAACGTTTTTTTCCTGACAGGAACAGATGAAAATTCAAGCAAAACGATAAAAGGAGCGGAAAAATACGGATTTAAAGACGTGAAAAAATACACAGACAAAATGGCAGAGAAATGGAAAAAAGTATGGAACGAGCTTAACATATCTTTCACTGATTTTATCAGAACAACACAAGAAAGGCATAAAAAAACGGTTGAAGTCTTCTTTAGAAAAGTCTGGGAAAACGGAGATATTTATAAAGGCAAATATGCAGGCCTTTATTGCGAAGGTTGTGAAGCGTTTTTGACAGAAAACGAACTTGTTAATGGTTTGTGTCCCCACCACAAAACCAGACCAAAGGTTCTTACAGAAGAGAATTATTTTTTCAGGCTGTCTAAATATCAGGAGAAGCTTCTGGTGTTTATGGAAAGAAATCCTGAGTTTGTTAAACCTGAAACAAGAAGGAATGAAGTTATAAATCTGATAAAGCAGGGACTAAAAGACATAAGCATATCAAGACCTGGACTGGAATGGGGTATAAGGGTTCCTGTTGATAAGGAACATGTGTTTTGGGTATGGTTTGACGCATTGATTAATTATATTTCAGCCGATCCGGAGAACTGGCCGGCTGACTTGCATTTAATGGCAAAGGATATTTTGAGATTTCATGCTATTGTATGGCCCGCAATGCTTATGAGTGCCGGATATGAACTTCCAAAAAGGCTTTTTGCTCATGGGTTTTTTACTGTAAACGGGGAAAAAATAAGCAAAAGCTTGGGGAATGCCATAGACCCTGTTGAGATTGCAAAAAAATACTCTGTAGATGCGCTGAGATATTTTCTTATGAGAGAGATTCCGTTCGGAGAGGACGGTGATTTTTCAGAAGAGGCGTTGAAAAAAAGGGTAAACGGCGAACTTGTGTCTGATTTGGGAAATCTGGTAAGCAGGGTTTTAACCTTAAGTGAGAGATATAAAGGACAAGTTAAGGGAAGGGATGAAATTTCAGAAAAACTGAATTTTGAGAAAATAAATTCTTACATGGAAAGACTTGAATTGCACCATGCTTTAATGGAAATCTTCAGTTTTATCAGGGCAATGAATAAATATATAAATGAAAAAGAGCCGTGGAAAATGAAAGGAGAAGAGCTTGGCAATGTTTTGTATAACCTTCTTGAAGGCTTAAGGGTGGTTTCTGTCCTTTTATATCCATTTATGCCTGAAACAGCAGAAAAAATAACAGAACAACTGGGGATTGAAAAGAGATTTGATTTTTCTGAACTTTCTTTTAAAGAATTTAAAGGCAAACCAAAGAAAGGGGAGCATTTGTTTGAAAAGGTTTAAATCTGTTTTTTAATTTTAACAACATGGACCCTTTAAAAACTTATAAAAGGATTCTGGAAGGCAAGGAAAAACCAAAGTTTATAAAAGCAAAGGAAGACGGAACACTGGAGAAAAAAATTAAAGAAGCTGAAGGGATTCTGGAAAACTGCAAACTTTGCGAAAGACAGTGCGGCGTGAATAGATTCAAAGAAAAGGGTTTTTGCGGTGTTGGAAATGAATGGAGAATTTTTGGAGCACATACACATTGGGGTGAAGAGAAAGAGCTTATACCTTCAGCCACAATTTTTGAATCTGGGTGCACAATGAAATGCGTGTATTGCCAGAATGCGCCTGAAAGTATGGATTATAATTTAGGCGAGGAATGGTCTGTCAAAAGTGTTGCTGAATGGATTGAAAGAAAATGGAAAGAAGGCTGCAAGAATATAAATTTCGTAGGAGGTGACCCAACGCCTTATATTCCTCATATTCTGAAAGCCTTAAGCCTTGTAAATGTAAACATGCCTGTTGTTTTTAATTCAAATGCCTATTTGTCAGAAACAGGAATGAAACTTCTGGATGGTGTGGTTGATGTTTATTTGTTTGATTTTAGATATTTTTCAGAAAAGTGTGCAAGGAAACTAAGCTCTGCGCCTGATTACCCTGAGGTTGCGAAAAGAAACCATTTGTTAGCTAAACAGCAAGGAGAATTAATGATAAGGGTTTTGGTCATGCCCGGACATATAGAATGTGATGCAAAGCCTGTTTTAAGATGGATTGCTGAAAACCTTGGGAACGTGTATGTAAATGTTCTTGGTCAGTATCACCCGTGCTGGAAAGCTTGGGATTTTCCCGAGCTGAAAAGGAATTTAAGTAGTGAAGAATATTGGGAAGTTATAAGTTACGGAAAGGGGCTTGGTTTAAAGGTGTGAGCATGGATATTCAGGAAGAGATTAAAAGGATTGAGGAGGAAATAAGAAACACAAAATACAACAAGGCCACTGAATCTCATATAGGGAAGCTGAAAGCAAAATTGGCAAGGCTTCGGGAAGAAGTGAGTAAAAAAACAGGCAAAAGCGGCAAGGCTTATGGAATAAAAAAAACCGGTGATGCAAGAATTGTTTTGGTTGGTTTTCCCTCTGTCGGAAAATCAACCCTGTTAAATAAATTAACAAACGCTGAATCAAAGGTGGGAGATTATGAATTCACAACGCTTGACGTGATTCCCGGAATGATGGAATATAATGGAGCAAAAATTCAGATTCTGGACGTTCCTGGTTTGATTGAAAAAGGAAGCAAAGGAAGGGGCAGAGGAAAGGAAGTTTTGTCTGTTATAAGAACAGCTGACCTTGTTCTGATACTGGTAGATGCAAGGAAACCTGAACAAGAGGAAACCATAAGGAAGGAGCTTTACGATGCCGGGTTCAGGCTTGACAGGAAAAAACCTGATATAATAATTAAGAAAAGAAGTCATGGCGGTCTGGATATAAAAATGGTTTTTCCTTCATTATCGCCAGAAACAGTAAAATCTGTTCTTCAGGAATTCAAGGTTTTGAACGCAGAGGTTTTAATCAGGGACAAGACAGGAACAGATGATTTGGTTGATGTTTTGATAGGAAACAGGGTTTATACACCAAGTCTTGTCATTGCAAACAAAACAGACTTGATATCGGAGAAAGAAAAAAAGTTACTGGAAAAAAAGGATATTCTTTGCATATCAGCGGTCCTTGAAATAGGTCTGAATAAACTGAGGGAGAAGATATGGGAAAAGCTTGGACTGATAAGGGTCTATTCCAAAAAAATTGGAAAGGAACCAGAGAAACAACCAATGATTGTGAAAAAAGGCTCAACTGTGTGGGACGTGTGTGAAAGGATTCATAAAGAGTTTGCAAGACACTTTGATTATGCAAAAATATGGGGCAAAAGCGCAAAATTTCCAGGTCAACGCGTTGGCAAGGAATATGTTCTTTCAGACGGGGATATAGTAGAAATACACTTAAAGAAATAAAGAGCAGATTATCTAAAAATATTTAAAATCAGAGATTAATATTCTAAAATAAAATAAGGGGGTTTTATATGGCTATTGACCATAAATATCCGGAAGTTAATAAAGAAAAATGTATAGGTTGCGGTGCGTGCGTGTCTGTGTGCCCTGCAAACGTGTTTGAAATGAAAGATGGTAAATCTGTTGTGATGAGGCCAGAAGACTGCATGGAATGCGGAGCTTGCGTGGCAAACTGTCCTCAGGAAGCAATAAAACTTGTCGGTGAATAATGAAAAAGATAACAGGAAAAACAAATCTTGGGGAACTGGTTTCAAAACACCCTGAAACAGTAAATGTGTTTTTTGAGCACGGTATGCATTGCATAGGGTGCGCCTTGGCTGCATTTGAAACTGTTGAAGAAGGGGCAAGAGCGCACGGAATAGATGTTGAAAAGTTGGTTGAAGATTTGAACAAAATTGTTAATAAAAAATCTAAACAATTTTAATGTGATCAGTGAATAAATAAAATATGATAAATTTATTTTTATTTTTAAGTCTAATGTTTTTGCTAACCTTTTTATTAGGAAAGGCTGTAGAGAAGATAAGAGTGCCATGGATTTTTGCTGCCCTTATTTTGGGTTCTTTGCTTGGTGTATATAATCCGTTCCCCTTTGACCCGGTTTCTCCTGAGTTCAATTTTTTAGCCAAGCTTGGTATGTATTTCTTGCTTTTTGTTGTTGGTTTTGAACTGGATTTGAAAGAGTTAAAAGGCAAAAGCAAATTTATTGTGAAGGGAACGTTTTTCATAATATTTTTAGAGGCCTTCTTCGGAACACTGCTTGTTTATTTTGTTTTTGGACTTGATTTAATTGTTTCGTTTCTTGTGGCTCTGTCTTTTGCAACCGTTGGAGAGGCTGTATTGATTCCTATTCTTGATGAATTTAGAATAATAAATACAAAACTCGGGCAATCAATAATTGGAATAGGTGCTTTGGACGATATAATAGAAGTGTTTACTCTTGTGTTAGCCGCTGTTTTGGTCGGCTCCTCAACTTACACCCGCTTTAATATAGGTATTGTTTTGCTCTCGCTGTTCTTCTTGTTTATATTAACTGTTGGTTTGACCAGACTGAAAGAAGAAGGGAAACAGTTTAATGTGTTGAATATAGAAACTCTCTTTCTTTTTGTGATTTTTATTTTGTTTTTATTTATTGGGATAGGCGAATATGCTGACAGCGCGGCACTTGCTGCATTGCTTGCCGGGGTTTCTTTGAAAACCTTTGTTCCTTCCAAAAGACTGAAACTTATAGAGAGCGAAGTCAAGACTATGTGTTATGGGTTTTTTGCTCCTGTGTTTTTCTTATGGGTTGGGTTTAGTATGGATATGAAATATGTTATCAGTTATCCTTTGCTTGTATTGCTTGTGGTTTTAATTTCAAATGGTTCAAAACTTTTAGGAAGCTATATTATTGGAAGAAAAGAACTGGGTAATAAACAATCTCTTTTGTTGGGGTTCGGGCTTTCTGTCAGGTTCAGCACAAGCATTGTTATTATAAAGATTTTGTTTGAGAGTGGTTTTGTACATGCAGGTTTGTATTCAGTTATAATAGCATCAACTGTTGTTTTTACATTTCTCGTTCCTGTTTTGTTTTCACATCTTCTTGTAAAATGGAAAATAGGAAAGAAATAAATAAATCCAAAAAATTAATTATACAGATTAAACACAGGGGGGATTTGATACGAAAGAAAAATTAAACAGGATTATAAAACAGGCTGTAAGGACAGCAGAAGAGATAAAATCTTTTAATGGTTGCATAAGAATAATTTCTCATTACGATGCAGACGGTATATGTTCTGCTGCAATAATGATAAAAGCATTGACAAGAGAAAGGAAAACATTTCATTTATCAATTATTAAACAACTAACAGAAGACTATATAAAAGAGCTTGCACAAGAAGGGAGGACTTTCTTTGTTTTCACAGATTTGGGTTCCGGTCATCTTAATGTCATTCAAAAATATCTTGTGAATGATAAAACAAAGGTTGTTATTTCTGACCATCACCAGATTCAAGGCATCATAGAAGAAGACAACAAAGAAAGGCTTTTCCATATCAACCCTCTTTTATTTGGTATAGAAGATAACATTTCTGGCTCCGGTATTACATATATATTGGCAAGAGCTATGTCACCGGAAAACAGGGATTTAAGCGAATTTGGAATAATAGGTGCTATTGGTGATTCCCAAACAGGTTCTATAGAAGAGAACTGGGGTGTTTCTGGTTTGAACAAGGAAATATTAAAGGATGCCCAGCAGACAGGAAAAATAAAGGTTACAAGAGGTTTAAGACTATGGGGAAGATATACAAGACCATTACACAAGGCGCTGGAATATTCAGTTGATCCTTATATTCCTGGGATATCTGGGTCTGAATCCGGAAGCATACAATTTCTAAAGGAGATTGGTATAGAGGTCAAAAAAAACGGAGAATGGAGGTGTTTGGGTGATTTAAGCGAAGAGGAACAAAAAAAATTGGCGACAGGTATAATAAAAGAAAGAGTGTTAAACAATGAAGAAAATCCTGAATGGATATTTGGTGATATTTATGAGCTTGCTGAAAAGAAAAAAAAGTTCAGCGATGCCGGTGAGTTTGCAACGCTTTTGAATGCGTGTGGAAAGCTAAAAAAAGCTTATCTTGGTGTTGCGCTGTGTTTAAATAATAAGAATGCGTTTGAAGAAGCAAAAACTATCCTTTCACAATATAAAAAAGAAATAAGCAATGCCTTGGGTTGCGTTTATAATAATAAAATGATTGACGAAAAAGAACAGGGGATATATATTGTTGCGGGCAGCAAGATTTCAGACGATATAATATCCAATGTTGTGTCAATTATCCACAAGTCTGGCAATTTGCCTGAAGATAAACCTGTCTTTGGTTTTGCTGACACAAGCGACGGGAAGGTAAAAGTGAGCGGGAGAGCACATAGTTTTCTTACAAACCAAGAATTCAATATTAAAGAAATTATAGAAGAGATTGTGAAGGGTTTTGAAAGCGAGTTTGGCGGGCATCGAGGGGCGGCTGGGGCAGTTATACCAAAAGAATACCAATCAATGTTTATAAATGAATGTGAAAAATCCATTAAAAGGTGGAAAGAGCAAAATAATATAAATAACAAAATACAACAAGAACAATTAAAGGTGGAGCATGGGAGCTCAGACGTTAAGGGAACTGGAACTGAAGGAGAAAGAAAGAGAGGAAACGAGAAAGAGGAAGGAAGAGAAAAAGAAGAGGGAAGAGAAAAAGGTAACAGTTACGAAAAAATGGAAAGGAAAGGACTGGTTCAATATTTTGGCACCGAAAATGTTTAATCAAGCGTTTCTTTCAGAGACACCTGCCACTGACTCTGCTTCCCTGATAGGAAGGAATATAGAGATTAATGTTGGCGCATTTCTTAAGAATCCGAAAAAACACCACATGAAAATAAAATTTAAAATTATTGAGGTTTCTGGGAAAAACGCATTAACCAGATTCAATGGTTTCGTGTGTGCGAGGGAGTATGTTTTTAAGATTGTGAGGAAAAGGTCGCAAAAGGTTGAAATAATTAATGATTTTGAAACCAAAGACGGATGGAAACTGCAAATAACAGGTCTTATTATATTAAACAGGAACACAGAAACAACTGTTCAGAGAAAAATAAGATTAAAAGCAGAAGCCATGATAAAAGAATTTGCCAGAAACCACACAATAAATGATTTTGTGAAAAAAATTATAGATGAGGTTTTGCAGAAAAGTATTAAAAAGAAATGCAGTAAAATATACCCTGTTAGGTTTAGTGAAATAACTAAAATAGAAGTGAAGAAAGCGGGTTAGTTATTGTTTGTGTTTTGTCACCTCCTTTTTGAGGGATTGGAGTTTTTTGCGGATTGAGATGGCTTTTTCTGGTTTCAGTTCAACCTCAGCGACTTTCAGGTCTGATTCAAGGAGCTTTAACTGGTTTTCCTGG
>Ga0164310_10000256_pt1 | contig 27216 bp, 23 predicted proteins | sample GuaBasSedimGuay1_FD_121795 | JGI IMG/M metagenome (GOLD analysis project Ga0164310, IMG submission 121795) | Subseafloor sediment microbial communities from Guaymas Basin, Gulf of California, Mexico - Guay1, Core 4569-9, 0-3 cm | ecosystem: Environmental > Aquatic > Marine > Hydrothermal vents... | reverse complement strand
GTTTGTTTTCCCAATTAGGAAAAATATTTTTATATCAGTAAAAAAGAGAAGATACTAGTAGGTTGATAATCATGAAAGCATCAACAAAACTATTGACATATGCTATCATAGCACTCGTCCTTGGCATTGGAGGCGGAATTGGCATCGGATTTTTAATCCAACCAAAAAGCTCGCAGACATATGACTTGCGCTATGGTGGTCAATACTATCCGGGCGAGTTCCTGCTAAAAGGAATGCCAGAATTTTGGACAAAATATGGATTAAATGTTGACCATAGAATTTTCGCTTCCGGCGGAGAAAATAACAATGCTATGATTGCAGGAGAAGTTGACATCAACTGTGGATCAGACAGTAAAACTGTAGGATTATTTAGTTCGATTGATAATGCACTTATTATTGGGACCATTCAGAGAGGAGATCGCTATTCAACGATCGTAACGGATATAGCTACATACTCTTCATGGTTCGATTTAGTTGGCGAGACTGTTGCCTTGCCATTTGGTACAGGCGCTGAACAAGTAGTAGGGCGTTATTTTGATACTGAACCAACACTTGATTGGGACAATTTTACCTGGTTAGACTTACCGGTTACTCAATTAGTTTCAGCACTTGACTCTGGGCAAATTAAAGCATTCACCGCTTGGGAACATACCCCATCTGTAGCAGTGAGTCAAGGTGTAGGTGAAGTTATGATGAGTTATGGTTCCTATGCCATGACCCCAGCATCATTACATACCACTACAGACTTTGCTTATGCCAACCCGCAGAAAATTATCGCCTTTTTAGCTGGACATTTTGAAAAATATAATATGATTATATCCAATAAGACAGGTGCAGCAAAGGTTGCATCTCAAGCAGCAGCAACATTAAGTGTAAATATCAGTGCAGCCGCTTATGAATTGATCTTCGACAAAATTAACTTCCAGATTGACTTCAATGAAACAGTAATTGCTGCAATAAACAATACCGCAAGCTTTCTCTACAGCAAAGGAAAAATCAATTCGATCCCAGAGTTAGTTTGGGATACACGTTTCGTCGAAGCCGCAAAAGAGCTCTATGAGAATTATGGCACACCTTCTACTGGCTTTTCCGCTAAAGCCTTCCAAGAAGGGTTAATCAAGGTCACAGAGAAATACTTCTGTGTCGAGTCTTATCAAACACTAGCTTTAGGGCTATTCAGCTGCACATTTGGCAGCATCATTGTTTTAACTGCTCGAAGGAAACTACGATCCTAGAAAAGATTGAAGCTAAAGCTTCAATCTTTTCTAAATTTTCCACAATTTTTAAGAACAGCAATGTCATAGGTGTGTTGACTCTGAGGTAAGAAATTTTGACGGTTCAAAAACCCCCTGTAAAAGAAGAAGGTTTGACAGAAGAAAACACTAGTCGCCCTAATCGTTTTCTCCTTTTCTGGGAATATTCAAAGAAAGACTTAATGTCAGTAGTTTATACCATTCTTGCCGTGGGGCTTTTTCTATCCATTTGGGAGCTTCTGGGCTATTATAATGTATTGAAGGAACCACAATTCTTTCGCCCCTCAGTAATTTTCGCACAGACGTGGGTCCTTACTAAGAGTGGCGAGATATTTATTCATATTTTCTCCAGTCTTGCACGATTATTGATCTCCTTTTCTCTGGCAGCGATTTTCGGGCTCTTAATCGGCTTATTAATGGGGCGTTATAAAGCTGTGAAAGCCTTTTTTGATCCTCTTGTTACCTTCTTTATTCCCATTCCAGGTATTGCTTGGGCTCCCTTGATTTTTGTCTGGGTGGGAGTTGAACCACTTTTCTCTCGTTGGGGGCTTATTGATTCTACAAGTTGGTGGTGGAAGTTTGGCTTGGGAAATCCGGTACTTATTATTATTGGTACCATTGCAGGCATTTTTCCTGTCATTCAAAATATCAATATGGCAGTTCGAACTGCCGATAAGAAATTGATTTGGGCTGCTCAAACAATGGGGGCAAGCAACAATTACATTTTCCGCAAAGTTCTGCTTCCAAATTCTTTACCCTTCTTATTTACCGGTTTTAAATTAGGACTTGCGCGAAGTTGGCGAACGATTATTGCAACTGAGTTTCTTTCTGCTGCCATGGAAGGACTTGGTTATTTCATATTCTTTAATCGTACTTTAGAAACACGCTTGACAAGAATAAACATTTATGTTGGGATTTTTGTCTTATCTGTTGTTTTCTACGTGATTGAGCTTGGATTGAAATATCTCGAGCGAATAACCATCGAGAAGTATGGGATGGTTCGAAAGGGTGGTGAATCACTTTGAGTACTAAGAAAGATTCGAACTCTTCTTCAGATAAAGTCTATCATGATCCTTTAGAAGAAAAGACACCAACCGACACCTCTACAGAAGAAAATTCGCAATCACGCCTTGCAGATTTCAAAGAGCATTCAAAAAAGTATCTTTGGAACATTGGGAAAGCTCTTTTGCCTTTTGCGTCTCTCTTTCTTTTGTTAGAAATTGCAATGTTAATCGTTCATGCTGTAAATCCTGACATTAGTGATAACCTTTTCCCCATTCCTCATGAACTGGTTGCTTATGCTTGGCGAGCCTTTTTCCCTGGAAAGGACTCTTTTGAGCCCTCTGTTGCGCTTCATATTGGCCGGAGTTTTGCGCGTGTGGCAATTGGCTTTGCAATTGGAGTTGTGTCCGGCATTCTAATAGGAATCTTAATGGGAATAAGCAAATGGTTTTATCGATTGCTAAATCCATTATTTAGCTTAATGATCTCTATCCCAACACTTGCTTGGGTTCCCATTCTTTTGACGATTTTTGGTTTGAATCCTACAACAATTGTGATAACAGTCTTTTTAGGCTGTTTCTTCCCCATTGTCTACAGCACTACAAATGGTATCCGCTCTATTGACAAGAAGCTCATTTGGGCTGCACGAATTATGGGGGCAAATAAATTTGAAATCTTTTTTGATGTATTGCTCCCAGGCTCTTTAGTTTCAATAATTGCAGGGCTACGATTAGCAATTGGCTATTCTTGGCGAGCAATTGTTGGTGCAGAAATGCTTGTTGCGTTAACAGATGTAAAAGGAATTGGCTATTATATTATCGGGGGGAAGGTTGCTAATCAAACAGCACAAATTTTAGTGGGAATCTTTCTCATTGCCTTATGTGGTCTGTTGTTAGATGCTGTATTAATGAAACCACTCGAGTATTTTACCCTCCGAAGGTGGGGGATGGTAGAAAAAACGGAAGGATGAGATATTATAACTGAAATAAGTGACTAGTGAAAAAAATGTCTGAAGAGAAGAGTAATAAAATAAAAATTAAGGCTATAGATGTTCGCAAAGAATTCAAGGAAGGGAAACGCAAAGTAATTGCCCTTGATAACCTTAATCTCAAGATAGAAGAAGGCGAATTTGCTGTAATCGTTGGACCTAGTGGTTGTGGAAAATCCACTTTTCTCTACATGATCGCTGGCTTCGAAAATGTAACAGAAGGTAAAATTCTGCTGGACAATATCCCAGTTGACAAACCAGGCAATAACCGTGGCTTTGTTTTTCAAGAATTTGCTCTCTTTCCATGGCGAACGGTAGAAGGGAATATTCGAATGCCCTTAGACATTGCTGGGAATCTTGAGGAGGCTGAAATTAAAGCAAAAGTTCAAGAATTCATTGAGCTTGTGGGATTAGAAGGCTTTGAACATGCTTATCCACACACTCTCTCCGGGGGAATGAAACAACGTGTTGGTTTAGCGCGAGCATTGGTTTACGATCCTGATGTACTTCTCTTAGATGAACCCTTCGGAGCATTGGACGCTCAAACAAGGAAATTGATGCAGCAAGAATTGATACGAATCTGGCAAAAAGTCTCTTCTCTCGGCAAGAAAAAAACCGTTGTCTTTATCACTCACTCGGTTATTGAAGCCGTTTATTTAGCCGATAAGGTATATGTAATGAGCGCTCGACCAGGACATATTAAAGCTATTATAGATATCGACATCCCTCGTCCAAGAAGTTACACGAGTGATGAATTTATCCATAAAAGAGAAGAGGTACTTAAATATCTCGAGGAAGAAGTCTTAATTGCTGCACAACAAAATCGCGAGGGGCTTCACCCAGATTAAAAAAAGAACTGGTTAAAGACTAAATTTTGGGTTTAGCTTTCTTTATTGCTTCAATTAACGAATTCCGATTAAAGGCAATACCAATCACCGGTATATCAAGAATGCGTTTCAGCGTATTTGCTGCCACTGGTCCACAGACAATTGCTGCTACGCCTTCTTTTTTAGCACGAACACCGAGAATGATTTCTTCTTCGATGGTGTTGGCAAGATATTCTCGAATGTGAACTTTTTCTCCATCTATTTCAATAATCCGTCCAAATTCATCCAATACATCCCGCGAAGTAATTAAGCCGATCATATTCTCTTTGAAGAGTCCTTTTTCTTCTTCGTTTTTTACATAGAGAATTAATTTTCGTAGTGTGGAAATCCTTGTATCCGGTTCGACGGAACTCATTTTGTACATGGTGCTGATTGGGATACCTGCTCTCTCTGCAAGCTCTTTCAGTGTGAAATCAAATTCTTGGGTTACGCGTTTGATTGTTCCAGCCAATTGGTTTTCATCTTCAATAATTGAAAATAGCAATTGCTTCCATAAGGGACGATCCATTTCTATTGCCAACGGGAGTCAACTCGCATGTTTCTGTATTTTAAACTAATAAAAGTCCCAGTATTAAAAGCATTTTGTCAGAAGAGTTCACTGTCGGTGCTTGAAAATCGCCCTGTCACATAAAAAAAGCTCTAACTGACAAAAAAACAAGAACTTTTAAAAAGTATAAAGCTAAAAAGAAAACAAAACTATATATTAGTTTTTAACCAATAATAGCTTAATAATTAGCATGTAAACAGGAGAAAAAAATAATGGCGCGATGGCATTCTCTTTATCATGAAAAGATTCCTCCAGAAATAGAGGTACCAAATATTAGCCTTGGTGAAATGTTTTTTGAGGTCGCAGCAAAAAACCATGAGAAACCATTTCTATATTTCCAAGGTAAGAAAAAAACGTATGGCGAAGCAGCAGAAGAAGTTCGACGCTTAGGAAACGCTCTCCAAGAACTGGGTGTCAAAAAGGGTGATCGGGTGGCTATTTTACTGCCAAATTGCCCACAATTCGTTATTAGCTATTTGAGCATTCTCGCAATTGGTGGCACTGTGACAGCAATAAGCTCCCTCTTGACAGAAAAAGACATCAAGTTCCAGCTTAATGATAGTGGCTCAGTGGCACTTATTACTTTAGACTTATTTTTAGATAAGGTCCGGGCAGTACGAGAAGAAACACCCGCCTTAAAACATGTTATTGTTTCTTCAATTGCAGATGAATTAAGCTCTATTAAAGGCTTTTTATACAAAACAATCATTGGTCGTAAGAATCCTAAACCTACCAAAGAAGAACTACGCTATAAACAAATAATAAAGAATGGCAAGAACATTTCTATCAATGTCACAATCGACCCCAAAGAACACCTTGCAGCATTGCAATATACCGGTGGGACAACTGGTACACCCAAAGGGGCAATGCTGACCCACTACAATCTCGTTTCACAAACAGTGGTCTTAGATGCGTGGATGGAATGGATTGGCGGTAAACTCCCTGGTGTTCAAGATACAAATATTGGCGCACTTCCATTTTCACACATTTTCGGCCTTACTACATCCTTCCTTTGGCCAATGTCTATAGGTGGAATGATCGTTTTAATTCCTGACCCACGAAAATTGGAAGAACTAATGAAAACCATTCAAAACTATAGAATCCATTTCTTCATGGCAGTACCAACTCTCTTCCAAAAACTGGCAGAGCATCCCAAAGTTAGTGATTATGATTGGTCTTCTTTGCGAATTTGTATCTCAGGTGGTAGTGCTCTCCATCCAGATATTTTGCGTGAATTCGAAGAAAAGACAGGCGCCCTTTTAGTTGAAGGCTATGGCCTTTCAGAAGCTTCACCTGTCACCCACGTGAATCCTGCGGATAGAGTTTTGCGACGAATCGGTATTGGCTTACCTATTCCAAACACCGAAGCGAAAATTGTGGACATTAAAACAGGAGAAACAATCCCAGAGGTGTTTGACAGCGAGAAAAAGACAGCTGAGGGCGAACTGCTTGTTCGGGGCCCACAAGTGATGAAGGGCTATTGGAATAAACCCGAAGAAACGAAAAAAGTCTTGACTCCTGACGGCTGGCTACGGACCGGCGACGTTGCTAAAATGACTGAAGAGGGTTATTTTGAAATTGTAGATCGGTTGAAAGATTGTATTTTCACTTCTGGATTTCAAGTTTGGCCCCTCGAAATCGAGACTATACTCTGCAATCATCCTGATATTTCCTTAGCTGCTGTGATTCCTTACAAAGATGAAAACCTAAATGAATTGATCAAAGCTATAATTGTTGCAAGAGAAGGTGCACCAAAATACGATGAAAAAGAACTACGAGCTTATTGCAAAAAACACCTCGCTCCCTACAAAGTGCCTAAAATCTTTGAATATCGGGAAGAATTACCTTTAAGTCCAGTTGGAAAAGTTCTACGAAGACCCTTGCGAGAAGAGGTAGTAAAAATAGCTGTTCAAGAAACAAAATAGTTTGAAGAAACAGAGCCTATTTTGGCTTCTCCTTCTTTTTTTCCTCTTATTTCGTTCTTTTATGAGCTAATAACATTGAAAGTTTAAAATAGCTTAAAATAGGAAAAATCTTTTCTGAAAAACTAATGACAAGCTTAATTGCAAAAACTCGAGATGCATTAATTGCTGCCGGTATTTCACCGAAAAAAAGTTTAAGCCAAAATTTTATAATCAATGAACATTATCTTCAAAAACACATTAACCATGCCAAGATTACCCATAAAGATGTAATTCTCGAGATTGGCGGTGGTACTGGAATTCTCACAGAACGACTGGCAGAGAAAGCGAAAAAGATTTTTAGCATAGAGTATGATGGTAATTTAGCCGCCTTTTTAAAACAAAAATTTCGTAATAAAAAAAATGTCATAATTATTGAAGGTGATGCTTTAAAAGTTGCTTGGCCTGAAGCAACAAAAATTATCGCTAATCTCCCCTATCATCTTTCCTCACCCATAACTTTCAAGCTTCTCGAACAACAATTCTCCCTTGCAATTTTGATGTACCAGTATGAATTTGCCAAGAGAATGATCGCACAACCAAACAGTCCTGATTATTCTCGATTAACAGTTAATTTGCAATACCAAGCTGATGTAACAATTTTGGAACGTGTCTCTCGAACTGCTTTTTATCCTCAACCACGTGTTGATAGTGCATTGGTTAAAATCACTTTGAAAAATCATGAGCTCCCTGTACCAATACCTGTGTTTCGAGGAATAACACGTATTTTATTCAATACAAAAAACAAACTTGTGTCAACAGTTCTTTATGATTATTTTAAGAGAATCATCCCAAAACAAAAGCGAAGCCGGTTTAGAGCCTTTTTTAACTCGAAGCTACAAAAGGCTTCCTCGCGTGTTCGAGAATTGACAGAGACAGATATTGTCTGCATTTGTCAGGACATTTTGCCATTTCTAGAAAAGGAACAATTACTCGAAGCATTAGGTTAGGAGGCGATTCTTTGAGAAAATCGATTGACGGATTGCTATTAGAGATCCCACCGGAAGTTTATGACCCGGCAGAAGATAGTTTCTTGCTTGCAGAAAATGTTGTCATAAACAAAGGCGAACGGGTTTTGGAGGTTGGTTCAGGCTCTGGCTATGTAACTCTTTTCCTAGCCAAAAAGTTCCCATTTAGTGAATTTTTTTGTTTAGATATTAATTTCCAAGCAACAAAAAGCACTCAAGATAATGCTTATCAAAATGATGTATCTTGTCATATAATAAATTGTGATTTGTTGCAACCGCTATTTTCCCAGGAAAGATTTTTTGATGTAGTACTTTTTAATGCTCCGTATTTACCTGTAATAGAAGAGGGGTTATTAGAAAAGGCCTGGGCGGGGGGGAAAAGCGGTATGGACGTGATTAACAAGTTCTTATTGCAACTTTCAAAAGTACTAAAAAAGACCGGTCGATGTTATCTTGTTTATTCATCACTGGCAGAAAGCACACAATTTGAAAAACAACTACAAAAACTGCAATTTGAGAAAAGAATTACTGATCATCTGAAATTGGCTCGCGAGAAAATTTTTCTATGTGAGATCTCATTCAAAAAGTAAATTTAAACACTAACCTTTTTAGTCTCCATTTGTAAATATTTTCTAATAAAATATGCTGGAGCCGCAAAGAAGTGGTCGGTAAAGAAGACGAAAATTACGTTGCGTGGTACATATTAGCATTATTTGATTATGGTGTTCCAGTATCAAATCTTTCAGAACGGCAACTAAATGAATTGTGGGGGTACATACTAGCGGCTTTTAAAAAGAACATCCCGAAAAAAGATTTCTTCATTAAAGGGGAAATCCACGAAATTGACATGCCTCATTTAGAAGAGTCATTCAAACTGGCACAGATTTCTCCATTCCAATCGTATATAGATATCCGCCGTTCACCACTCATCGGCTTTTATAATCGACGACTCATAATCCGGATGACTATTGGAACAGAAGACTTTTTCAAGATTAGAAATTATCGAGACGACATCTTACGCGACTTGAAGTTTGTTTTTGAGGACCTTATTGGTGTCAAGGTGTCTGTAAAAGACCCGGAAGGCATTGGTGAAAAACCTTGGGAAATTAAAGACATTTTTTATTATCCGTTAATCATCGTACGAAACGGTTCTCGATTAATAAAAGAAGAATACAGCCTGTCAAAGCAACATAGTGTCGACCCCATTTACTCCATCCCCACAACATCCCTAACATATACTCTCCCTGAAAGAGGAAAATGGTTCAGTCTGTTCAGCTTTAAAGAACATTTCATTCGTGTAAGTGTTCGAAGTGTAATGGTCTTTTGTGAGGGGTGGATCCCACTTGAATTTAAACAAGCGCTTATTAATGCTATTTATCTTGGTGGGCTTTATGAGCAAATGAAACGCATGCGAAAGATTAATGAACCTATTACAAGGCAAAGGATGCGAGCTATTGATGATGTTATTCTCATGAACCTGGCTGAAACCATTAAAGAAATGGTAAAAACTTACATTGATGCTGCAAGGATCGCTGAAAAACAACGATTCATAAGTTTCTTTATTGCTCTACTATCATTTATGCTGTCAACAATCGCATTGGTAATCACATTGATTCTTTAAAAAATTGTCAAGAATGTTTTTCGAGCTGTATTACCTTCTTAAGTTATTATAACCTGCCAAAGCTCGTTCAATTAACTGGTGGGTCTCACTCGAGAGTCCTTGTGGTATCAAATAGAAGTGAATATTTTTCCGAGCAAGGCGCATTTCTTCATCAGCAGACGAATCACCAAAAGCAAACCAGTGCTCAATTTGCCCTTTAGGGTCTAATTTTGCAATGGCTTTTTTCGCGGCGTTCCTTTTCGTAGCAAAAAGAGGTAGAACATCAATAGCATATTTGTTTGGGATTAGTCTCAGTCTATCTTTGTAATTGTCCATTATTGGTTGTATGATTTTCAGAAACTTTTCAGTTGTTAATCCAAAAAGAGGAAGGGTACGAATGGTTATCATAATCTCTTTCGGTTCAACCCAAAGACAACGAAAATCAGGCGCATGATAGCTATAGGTGACCTCAAGTTCTTTATAATCACAAAGAGCAGAAATGATTTTCTCCTTAGCTTCAGAAAGAACATTCTTTGTTTCTTGATCAATACGTCTTCTTCGCTTCTTTCCTTTGAAATAGGTTACTAAGCCATATTCACATGCAAGAAAGACATACTCCCGAAGGGCAGAATCGATGTGATCAAAAAAGATTTCATGTAACCAAGTAACACTTCGACCGGTAATAAAGGCAATCGGAAATTGTCGCTTTCGGATTGTGTTTAAATCATTTATTAGTAAAAGATCAACAATTGAATCATTTCGATGGTAAGTTGTTAATGTGCCGTCAACATCAAACAAGAATCCGATTTTCTTTTTAAGCAACGTAACTTTCCTCAGAAATGCATGTTAATTGTACATACCTCTAAAAGAGGTTTAAAATATAAAACCTTCTCTCCTATCTCCGGTTTAATAAAGTTAAAGTAATTTGGCTAGGAATCGCTCTTATTTGTCCTCCTTCGTTTCAAAGGTTTTTTTTTGGGTAGTAGTTAATTGTTTGTTTTTATTTCGCCTAATTTGTTCACCGGCTGCTATCCAAGTCAATTCTTCTTTAGGATAAAGTTTGAGGAACAGATACGGGAAAAGGTAATAATTAATAAGCCACCTGTGATGGCACTGAACGTAATTGCCATTGTAATGATTATCCTTTGGTGGGGGTTGTCCCGTGGATTAAGGGGATCTGTGTTTGCATTTATTTCAGCAAAATCGCTATAGCCATCTCCATCGGAATCAATCGAAAGAGGGTTGGTACCATAAGTTAGAATTTCCTCTCCGTCTGAAAGTAAGTCATCATCGGTATCAAAATCAATGGCTGAAGTGTTATACAACATAATTTCATCATAATCACTTATAGAATCAAAATCTGTGTCCACACGGATTGGTGAGGAGAAGTAAATTTTTACTTCAGTATAATCATCTAATAAATCGCCATCCGAATCTGTGACGAGGGGGTTTGCACCATACCAGAATTCATCTATGTTGAGTAATTTGTCACCATCAGGGTCTTTTTTAGAATCATCTGTCCGCGGTAAGAGTCCATAGGTATATTCAAACATATCTTCCATTCCATCTCCATCTGTGTCTCTCACGGCCGGATTAGAATTAAAAGCCACTTCGAGGGGGTCAATTAGTTTGTCATTATCTGTATCAATATTAGTTGGGCTAGAACCGTAAATGAACACTTCATCACCATCCAATAGCGAGTCATGATCTGAGTCATTATTAATAGGGTTTGATCCAAAAACGTATAATTCATAGTAGTCATTAAGGCCATCATTATCTACATCTGCATTTGTAGGGTCAGAGTGCGTGTAATAATACTCAATAAAATCGCTAATACCATCACCATCAGTATCAGTGTTTGTTAGATTTGTTCCCAATTGATATTCTTCATAATCAAAGAGCGAATCACCATCGCTGTCAATTGAGGTTGGATTGCTTTTAAGTAGGAACTCTTGATAGTTTGTGAGTCCATCTGAATCTTTATCTTGGTTTGCATCTGAAGCGTTAAAGGGGTCAAGCTGATAAAAGTACTCATACCCATCTGTCATCAAGTCACCATCTGTATCATTAAGTGTAGGATTCGTTCCTGTAGTATTTATTTCCATAAAATCATCAAGGTTGTCGTTGTCGGTATCTTGTTGTAAGGGGTTTGTTTGAAAGGTGTTGTTAAGCAAGTACCGATCATCAAGAGGGTCAATGGTAATTTCATAATAATCTGATAGGTGATCAGAATCTGTGTCATTGTTTCTTGGGTCAGTAAATTGCACAAAAATCTCGTCGTAATCTGATAGTAAATCATTATCGGTGTCATTTGACCATGGATTTGTTGAATAAGCATATTCTTGGATGTTCCACAAATTGTCCAGATCAGGATCAAGATAGGAGTCGTTAACAAAGGGGTCTAAACCCTCCTTAATTTCCCACCCATCCGGCATTTCATCTCCTTCAGTGTCTGGATTCGTCGCATTTGTTGAATAGATGAGAATTTCTTGCCCATCGCTCAACAAGTCATTATCCGTATCATTGTTTAAGGGGTCTGTTTGATAATTGATAATTTCTTGTCCATCGGTTAAAAAATCAAAATCAGTGTCGTTGTTTCTAGGGTGAGTATTATTTGTAAATTCATAGTAATTAGTCAACCCATCAGTGTCAAAATCTATCTGTGCATCAGTTGCATTGTAGGAGCTAAATCCATACTTATATTCCCACCCATCAAGAATGAGGTCAGAATCCTCATCAGGATTCAATGGATCCATTCCTACAGCCACCTCGTCGCCATCTTTCATCAAATCACCATCTGTGTCTGGATTGAAAGGGTCAGTAAAGTAGCTGTTTGTTTCCTCATCATTTGTCAGTCCATCCAAATCGAAGTCAAATAACCCCTGAGCGTAATAAATCGCTTTGCCAGTAATCGGATGGTAGTCCCACCAGACAAGATGCAAACGATTAGTTGAATCATAACTCAAACTAGGGTCATAGGCCGTTGTGAAATTATTTGTAACAAATCCTGGCTCTGACCAGTTCCCTGAATCTTGATCAAAAGTGATTTCAGTGATTGCTCCTCTCCAGCTCCCCCCCATATTCATATAACTTGGCCAGGTAACAGCCAAGTTCCCATTTGGTATTGCTTTCGCAGCTATTTGTGTTTTACCAAAGAATGTTGCTTGCTCAGTCAGTAATTCTGGTGTATTAAAGTGCTGGCCAGTTTTTGTACAATAATATAAGCCTTTGTTTTCTTCATTTATCGCGATAAAGAAGAAATAGATGGTATTGTTTGTATAGACTATTTCAGGCCTTGGAACACTTACGACTGTTGTTGAGGCTTCTTCATACCAGATTTCTTCTTCTAATCCAAAACTCGAGCCATAAAGGTCCATGTCCATGTAAAAGACTCGATAGTATGCTTGATAAATTTCTCCTAATCGTTGTGTTGCGGCAATATGAATGACATTATCATCACTTATGATCATTGAATAACCACCTGGCGGAGCATATGAAACAAAAAGAACATTTGTCCACCAATTAGTATCAATGCGTCTTTGATAGTAGATAGGACGATATTCAATTCCTAAATATTGGGAATAGACCAATCCCGACCAAAGAACATGAGGAGCACCATATTTATCCACAGCAATTACCGGGTCATGAGCGGGAATATCTCCCCCATATTGATCAACACCATAATCCACTCTTTCTCTCTCGCTCCAAACACCGTTCTCCCAAAATTGATAAAAAGTTTTTTGACTCGAGACACTGGAACCCCAAGAAAACACAAGATGGACCTTCCCAAATTGATCGGCTGCAGCATCACACTTAATCTCTTGGCCGGAGTCTTTATGGTAAAGTAGTTCTCTTGCTCCTTCAGTTCCATTTGGATAGATTATTTTGTGAAAAAGGGAGCGACCATACTGGTAATTAGAATAAAAAATATGGACATTATCATTTGTATCAACCACCAATTTCAAAGTTATCGGTTGATAGGGGTAATCGATAAACGAATAATTGTTCCAAATTACTCCTGAACCAATAAACGGTTTATCGTTTAACTGTAGTTGTCCTTCTATGGGATGGTCTATCGCTTGTGTTAAGGCAAGGATTGATTCAGAGCTTACTGGCCCGTTTAGTGCCATTTTTCCTTTTTGAGCTACTTCTAATGAAGAGGTTGCAATGAAAGTGAAAGTCGTGCCTAAGAAAAAAACGATTAACAAAAGGGATAGACTGTTTGAACGCAGTTGCCGGAAAGGCAGTTGTTTTAGCCAGGGTGAGTTCACTCTACTTTTTACCTCCTCACCCTTACTAGGGCCTGTGGAATTTAATAAATTAGTTGTAATTTCCATTTAGGTTTCTGGGCATTCAAGAACTAAAATTTGAAAAATTAACATTCTCCTATAAACTTAACAATTAAAAAGAACTATTTGTGAATTAAGCAAGGATGAAGAACAAAATGAAAAACTTGAACATTGTTGCAGTAATTGATTTCGGAGGGCAATATACACACTTAATTGCGCGAAGAGTCCGTGAGCTGGGTGTCCGCTCGGAAATTTTTAGCTGGAATGTAACACCCAAGGAATTAGAAAGCCAACATGTTAAAGCAATCATCTTTTCCGGCGGACCAAATAGTGTTAATGATATTGGCGCTCCAAAGGTTTCAAAAGAAACCATGTCGTTTCTCGAGACACATCATATACCGATTTTAGGTCTTTGTTATGGGCATCAATTACTGTCGCAATATTATGGTGGAAAGGTGCAACAAGGCGATCAAAAAGAGTATGGCCATACAATTATTGAAATTAAATATCGTGATCAATTATTCAAAGGCTTCCCACCTACGAACAAAGTCTGGATGTCACATGGGGACAAAGTTGTTGCCCTCCCGGCAGGTTTTCGTATTTCTGCCTCGAGTGAAAATTGTGAAATTGCTGCTTTTGAGTGTACAGAAAAGCAAATTTACGGTTTGCAATTCCATCCTGAAGTGGTTCATACTGAAAATGGTCAAAAGCTTCTTTCCAATTTTATTTTTAATATTGCCAAGTTGAAAAAGAATTGGTCAATGGAAGATTACATAGACCAGCAAATTGAAGCAATAAAGGCTCAAGTTGGCGACAATCGGGTAATTATTGGGGTAAGTGGTGGTGTTGATTCGACCGTTGCAGCCATACTTCTTCATAAGAGTATTTGTGACAAACTTCATTGTGTGTTTGTTGATCATGGTTTTATGCGGAAAAATGAACCAGAACAAGTAGAACGGTTTTTCAAAACGGAATTAAAGTTCACCCACTTTTATAGAATAAATGCCCAAGAAGAGTTTCTGAGTGCATTAAAAGGCATCAGCGACCCGGAAGAAAAGCGGAAAATTGTTGCACGAAAATTCATAGAAGTATTCGAAAGAATAGAAAAAGAATTAGAAAAGAAATATGGCTCATTTGGCTTTTTAGCACAAGGGACAATTTATCCTGACCGAATTGAATCTGCACAACCATCAAAGACAGCGGCGAAAATCAAAAGCCATCACAATGTTGCTTTGCCTGAAAAAATGAAATTAAAAATTGTTGAGCCTTTAAAGGAGCTCTATAAAGATGAAGTTCGAGCAGTCGGACGATTGTTGAAAGTTCCAGAAGAATTGATAGAGCGGCATCCTTTTCCGGGGCCAGGGCTCTCAATTAGAATTTTAGGGGAAATCACACAAGAAAAGCTGGATACCTTGAAAGAAGTCGATGCCATTTTTATTGAAGAACTAAAACAACGCGGAGAGTATAAAAATTACTGGCAAAGTTTTGCTGTCTTGCTTCCTGTCAAGTCGGTAGGAGTAATGGGTGACTCACGAACATATGAATGGACTGTTGTTCTCCGCTCAGTTGATTCAGTTGATGCAATGACTGCAGATTGGTCGAAAATTCCCTATGAAACTTTAGGTTTTATTAGTAATCGCATAGTTAATGAAGTTAAAAAAGTTAATAGAGTGGTTTATGATATTACTTCAAAACCACCAGCAACAATAGAATGGGAGTAAAAAAAACTCCCATTAAAATTATTATAGCATTAGGTCTTGGTTGACAAGTTCTGCTTTGCCTTTTTAATCTCCTGAACAATCAAAATGATAATTGGAATTAGATACAATACCGCACCAAAAACACTAATGTTCATATATGCATAAGAATCGGCCAAAGGTGGCAGGGTTGCGCCCGGCCAAGCACCATAGCGTGTGCAGATGTAAAGAAGATAGCCAAAAATCGGCAAGGAGACAAAAAAGACAGAGCCAATAGTTCCTTTTACAAAGGTTTCTTTAAGCTCGTTGAATGGAATCTTTTGACCTTTTAAGCGTCGTTCTATAACCCAAGAAATCAGCCAAGGATAAAAGATTGCAACAATCACAGAGAGTAAAAAGGCAGTGAGAATAGGTGAGACAGCTTGCTTAATGCTGTTGTAAGATGTTGCACCAAAATTTGCACCAAAAATAACAAAGATAAGTACTGCAGTAAGAACAGTTACAACCGCGCTAACAATTTGAGGGGTAAGTGTTTTTTTGGTAAAAATCCCCCTTGTAGTAAAAGGTAGTAATTTCTTTCTATCAAGTAGAAAAATGCTCAGAAGAAGGATGCTGGTTAATATGATTGTCGTTAAAGTTCGATAAAGTCGCGTTAAATATGTATAGTGAGAAATAACTGCACTTAGAAGTATTCTGGCGGATCTTTCTGCTTGTTGCGAGCTGGTAAAAACATTCCCAAATTGATTGAGAGAATAATTGTTCAACGCATTTCTCAAATCCTTGCTCACAAAAGTTCCGAGTGCTTGGTACCTTGCTTTTGTGTTGGTTGAAAAGATCTTTATTTTCTTCAATGTTGCATTGAATTGTTGATACATTATCTCGGCTTGTTGGTAAGCAAAGATAGCTTTTTGTTTGTCAGAGATGTTGATATTTTCAAACAAAATTTTCCCGTTCATTGTAGGTGCCAGTGGTGTTCCTGTTAAAGCGAGAAGGGTGGGAATAACCGCGTTTATCCTCACTTTCTTGTTTATAGTGACTCCTTTTGCTTTGATGCCTTTTCCGGCCAAAATTAGCGTGGCATGCATTTGGTCATAGATGTTATCGCCATGCCCACCTCTATCGTCATGCCCATGGTCGCTAAAAAGAATGATCGTTGTATTTTCCAGGCGATTTAATGTTTTATACAACGACAAAATTTGGCCAATATAATGATCGATTTTCTCAATTGTCTGGAGATATTCAACTGATGCCGCCCCATATTCATGCCCTGCTCCATCCACATCTTCAAACGTTATTACTTGAATGTCAGAATAATTCCCCGGTAGGGTCTGATTAACTGCCTTCATTATCTTCTCCCCTTCTTTAAGTGTGTGTGTTCCTTCCACTTCAATTTTCACTAAAAGGTCAGCATCAGACCCCAAGAAATCCTCCCAAGAATCTGTTAAGGTAATCAAGCTTTTATTCATTTTGTTGCTATCTATCAAGCTGAAGAATGTTGGAAGGACAAGTGGTTTGTTGTGGGCATTGGCATAGACACCGGTTATATTTGTTGTCGTCCCAGCAGAAAAGGCTGCATAATTGACCCGGCTGTAGCTAGGGAGAACCGCCTGGAAATTCGCAAAAGTAGTTCCATTTGCTCTAAGGGCATCCATATTTGGAGTGTTGGCTTGCAACATTTTATCGTAGCGCATACCATCTACAAAAAGTATCAAAAGCCTATCAATAAACTGTTCAGTGTTGCTATCAATAAGAGTAATTTCTTGAACGTCGTCTCGAATATTGATGGGATTTTTCAGCTCGAATTGTGCGCCTAAAGCTTTTAAGCCGAAGGCAAGTTGAATGATAAAAATCACCAAAAACCAAAAGAGTACGATATTAATCTTTTTCATCTTAATCATTCGAGTCACCAATTTTTTCTCTAGTTATTTGCCGGCTGTTCGCAGCAAAATAAATGACTATAGTTAAAGGGTTCATTTTAATTAAAAAATTATTGTTCTTTTTTCTCTACACGCAAGAGTGTGATCTCTTTTTTCTCTTCTTTCTTTGGTGAAAGTGGGCGGATCTTTTTGATATAGAAAATTACCAGCAAAATAAGTGGCAGGATAAAAAAGAAGATTAAAACAACGATAAAAACAGCAATCGAACTTGCAGTGGCACTTTGAAATAAGTAGAGTGTTGCAAAAAGAATTGCAATAGAACTAACAATAATGCTTGCTAGAAATATGAGAATGATTTTTGGCGAGATTCTGAATTCCTGTTGTTCTTCTGTTGTTTCTTTCATTTACTTTCCACTTCTATTTTATTTTCATCATAGGGTTCCATATGGATTTGTAAATATTTCACCGGAAGCTCTTTTTTAATTGCTTCTTCGACATCACAAACAATATCGTGCCCTTTCTCTAGGGTTATTTTAGGATCAAGCATTAGATCAATGTCTGCTAAGAAGAATTGGGAGCCAATGGTCCGGGCGCGAATATTTTTTATTGCTTTTACTCCTGGTCGTTCTTTTACTATCTTCTTGAGTTTTTCAATTGTCTCTTTCGGGGGGCTTTCATCCATCAAAATGGACGAAGAATCTTTCGTTATTTTTATAGCGGTAATGATAATAACAATGGCTATAATCAATGCTATTGTTGGATCAATCCAGAACAATTCAAAGGAACCAATTGTTCTATGTGCAACGGATACAGAAATTAAAACAACCATGGAAGTTAGAATATCTGTTCGGAAGTTCATGCCATTTGCAATTAGTGATGGTGATTTAATTTTCTTCCCAACCCGAACATTGATCCAAAGAAGAATTGTTTTAAGAACAATACTTGATGATGCAACAATAATGTTGTAAATTGAATAGGTTGGTTCTAAATGATTGATGATTTTCACAATGGCTTGATAGGCGATTATCCCTGAAGAAGAAATCAGTAAGACAGCAATCCCTAGAGAAAACAAACTTTCAATTTTGGAATGGCCAAATTGATGCTCTTTATCAGCGGGTTTGTCTGAGATTTTAATGGCAATAAGACTCAAAACTGTTGTTGTAATGTCCAGCCCAGAGTCTAAACCATCTGCTAGAAGCGACAAGTTATTAAAAATAAAACTCACAGCAATTTTAACAGAAGCAAGAAGCAGATTTAACACTAAGCCAATTGCTGTGACAATTTTTGCTTTTTTTAAACGAATTTTTGGATCGATAATACCAATTGGTGAGGGATCCGTTGTAGTCATTTAATAACTCCTTTACTACCTACTCTTGGAACTTGATTTCAGTAGCCCGGTTATTGTGATTACTCTACTTTAATAAGTTGATATTTCCGGACTCCGAGACCAATTTTTTCTCCGTATTTTAAAATCTCTTGACTATTTTTATTATATTTTGCAAATGGGTCTTTCCCGAACTTTTGCTTTATGAGGTCGATTGAAGCTTGGTCGATAGCGATAGGGTCCTTTGAGAAGAGGATTCCAATATCCTCCATAAATGGTTCCTGTTTCGTTCCCACACAATCGCATTTCATAGTAATGTCCGTTAAAAAGTTGATGTACCACCACACTCGATTTATCGTGCACGCTAAGGTATATTCCGCTATTTTCTCGAGGAATTCATTTTGTGGTCTTACTCCCCAGGGAATTTTAATTACTTCTTCCGGGCAGACTGCAATGCATTGAGCACAACCAATACATGTTTCTTTGTCGATTATTGCATAATCTTTTACCTTGATTGCATCTGCTGGGCATTGTTCTGCACAAGAACCGCAGGCCTTACAGTTTTCAATATCAATTTTTGGAGAGACTCCTGCGTGCATGTCCAATTTCCCCCCTCTTGAACCAAGACCCATCCCCACATTCTTGAGCGCTCCTCCAAAGCCAGCAACAATATGTCCTTTAAAGTGTGCAATGGAAATCAGCTTTTCATATTTTTTCAAACCACGACCAAGTTTCGCTTTTTTGGTGTTTTTTGTTTCAAGCTCAACTTCCATATAGTCTTCGCCCATTTCTCCATCTAAAATATCAATATCTATGAATCCAAAACCATGTTCTTTTGCTTGTTGAATGTGATCCTCCTTTCGCATTCGTCTTCCTCGGTAGAGGACATTGCATTCAATAAAGACGGGTTTCTTGAAAAATTTCGGGATATCTTGGAGAAGGCTCGCACTCACATGGGTGTCGTTATCTCTTTCCCCAAAATGAACTTTAATCCCCACAAGCTCTGTTTCGCCGATTTCTTCTGCGATCTTCTTAAGAAATTTGTTCACACCAGCTTTAAGATTGTTACAATTATCATAGAAATATACATCAGATGTTTCCATGGATTGTATTTCTCCTACAGAAAAGTTAGATTCCCCATATTAAAAGACTTGGATTGTATGAAAAAAAAGGCATTTACTTACATTTAAGGTTTTTTTATTAAATTATTATTATTCTTCAGTAATTCTTCCTGGTTCTTGACGTTGTGCTTTTTTACGATTTTATTAACAGCAACGTTAAGTTCTAACCGGACCATTTCTTTACTAATTTTCATTGTATTAATCATTTGATTCAAGACAGAAACATCCCCGATTTCTCCCAAGGCTTTTGCTGCGGCGCATAAAATCGTTTCATCCTTTTCTTCTTTTAAGACATTTAGCAATTCATTTCGAAGCTCCTCCACTAGTCTACTGGAGTTTTGCTTGTCGATTTTTGCCTGAGCTGTTGCAGCTGCCCATCTCACTCTAATATCCGGGTCATTGTAGTAAGCATTAACCAAGTCCTCAAGAACTTGCTTGTTTTGAATTGCACCCAAAGCTATTGCGGCTTCCATTCGAATCTGCCAGCTTTCCTCAGTTCTTAAGCTATTCACTAAAGCTTTACAAGCTCTCTTATCTTTTATCTTTCCAAGGGCAATTGCGGCCCATTCTTTGACATTTGGTTCAGTGTCACTACGTAAAACTCTAATCAAGGGCAAAACAGCCAGCCGGTTTCCAAGCTCACCCAGAATTTCAGCTGCTTTCATTCGAGTAACCCATGAGGGGTTTCGAAGTAATTTGATTGCCTTTATTGTTGCTTTCTTACCTCCAATTTTAATGATGGCATCTGTTGCAAAACTTTTGATGGTGTTGTTTTCCTCATTCTTTAATAGGGAAATGAGACTGTCCATAGCATTTGTCTCTTTTCGTTCCCCAAGTCGTTTAATTAATAAACACTTTTCTTCAATAGTCTTTGCTTCTTTCAATTCACTGACAATTTCCTTCCAAGCAGCCATTGACTATCATCCCTATAAAAAAAGCTATAGCTAAAGTAATATATTTACCTTTACTTTTTACGCGTAAAAATTGTCTTCTCACCTCTATTTTCTTTAGTTTGATAAACTTTTTAAGTCTAGGAAAGATTGCTTCTCTCTCTAATCATCTAAATGATTAAATGAATTATTAGCTAAAAGTGGTTGTGAGTGTTAATGATTAAGGAATTGATTGCAATTGCTCTCGGGGGGAATATGATCCTCCAAAAAGGTCAACCAAAAACCTATGAACAGCAGCTTGCAAATTTGCGAAAAGCAATACAAGTTATTGTAGACATTATAAATATGGAGTATGATGTTATTCTCACGCACGGTAATGGTCCACAGGTTGGTAATATTCTCCTCCAACAACAAGCTGGCATTGAAACTGGCATTCCTGCTCAACCACTTAATGTTTGTGGGGCAATGTCACAAGGGCAGATTGGTTTTATGATCCAAACTGCTTTAGAAGAGCGCTTGTTTGAATGCAACTTGAAAACCAAGCGAGTAGTGGCAATTATTACAAGAGCATTAGTTGACAAGTCAGACCCTGCTTTTAAAGAGCCAACAAAACCGATAGGTCCTTTCTACACTGAGGAAGAAGCCATTGAATTGCACCGCAAAACAAAGGACACATACATTAACGATGCCGGTCGTGGTTATCGCAAAGTTGTCCCTTCACCCATTCCACTCGAGATTTTGGAAGGTGAAACCATCCGACGTTGCGTAAAAGAAGGTGATATTGTTATTGCTGTTGGTGGCGGCGGAATCCCCGTTGCCCGTGAAAATGGTCATTTTATTGATGTAGAAGCAGTCATAGATAAGGATCGTGCGACCGAGGTTTTAGCAACGCAAATCGATGCCGATGGTTTGATGATTCTCACAAATGTTCCAAATGCTTTCTTGAACTTCGGCAAGGAAAATCAACAAGCCATTGAAACGGTTTCAATTGTTGAAATGGAAAGATACATTGAGCAAGGCTTTTTTGCGAAAGGAAGCATGAAACCAAAAGTCGAGTCTGCGATTAATTTTGTTAAAAATGGTGGAAAATATGCAATTATCACTAACCCGGCAAATGCTCTCAAAGCTTTACAGGGCAAAGCAGGAACACGCGTTGTGAAGTGAGTTTACTTTTCCCCTTCCTTTTCTATCTTTAGAATGGAAAAGAATTGGTTACAAATAAACATATAATCCTCGAGTTGGACTGCTGCAATTGTGATGATTTTATTTATAATTTTTATTGGTTTTTTGAGCTCCTCTTCCTTCTCACCAATAGGCAGGGACAATTTAACAATTAATTCGTAAGATAATTCTTTTAATCGTGCAGCAAATTCAAATGATTCTTTCACGAGGGCAATTTTCTCTTCATTTGTTTCGGCATCAGCAATACTCGAGACAATTAATCCCCATTCATCGAATTTCTGCAACCATTCGAATGTTGTGGATGCGTATAACTCATCTACAATACCATTTTCTACAATCCATGTTAAAAGGCTAAGAGCCGAAATTTGTTGTTTAAAGATGATTGCTTTTGAATGTTTGATTTTATCATTGAGTCCTTCTATTTGATTATCTTTTGCTAGAGATTTAGAAAGGAGAATCAATCCGGTATAAATCTCATTTGCTTTATTTAAAATATATGCAATACCTAATTTTATTTTTTCATCAAAACTCAAGCGTGTCTGGAACGCTGGGCTTGAAGCCACAAGCACTTTATATAAGCAAGTCGAACAAAAGTCAAACTCGGCATTTTGGTATTCATTCTGAGAATCAAGTTCCAAGAGAAAAAGGGAGTCACGAATGTCTTCCCATCGAATGAAATGGTTGTCCATTTTCAGGTACATTTTTCTACTACAGCAATAGAGCCTATCATCCTCTTTTATCTCCAAGACAAACAAACATGTTTCTGACCCTTCCACTTCTGATGCCACCGGGGGAATTTCGTCTGACCATTCTATGTTCATTAAAGGATCTAAAATGACATCGACTACTTTATCATCGTTTACACAGAGATAACTGTCCCCAAGATCCCTTAGGAAAGGACAAGCTTTTACATATTTCTTTTTTTGCACGAAAGTGACACCTTTGTTTCATTTTGCTGTAGTTTAACAGACTTGTAAGAAACCCCTTTGATAGTAGTTATCAAATGAAAAACACATCTGCATATTGAAAAGCGTTTTGTTCAAGGCAACACATCGAGGTACTGTTCTACAAATACTTTTCAAAGGCAGTTTGAACCGCTTGAACAACATCTTCAAAGGGTATTTTTTTCCTCTTAGCGATTTCTTTACATACAAAAGGCATCAATAAAGGTGTCCCTATCTCTCCCCTGAACTTAACGGTACCATCTGATTCTGTCAACAAGTGATCCAAAGCAACAGTTTGTACTACTTGTTGATGTCTTTTACTTTGCGCCACAGCAGGATTTATACTGAAATACGCTCCAAGATCCATCAATTTTGTCAGGATGGAGATATCACCGGAAAACCAGTGGAAACAAACATTCGTCTTGAGCTTTCTTGTCTCCAGTAATTCAAATATCTCTTTTTCTGCACCTGTGGAATGTATCATCAGTGGTTTCTGATATTTTTCAGCCATATCTAAAAAGAACCTAAAGACCTCGCATTGTTTTTCCCATTTTTCAGGTTCCCTTATGAAGTAATGATCAAGACCCACTTCCCCAATAATCTTAACTTCTGGTTTACTTATCCATTCTTCAAATTTTAAAAGTTCTTCTTCTGTTGTTTTGTGTGCGCCCCAAGGATGTCGGCCAATTCCTGCGACAATTGTCTCTGGAAAGGTCGTAGCTAATTCGATCGTTCTTTTTGCTGTTTTACCATTGGTAGCCATTGCACCAATTTGTTTTATCCCCTTCTCGTTCCATTCTTGTATGAATTCTTTAATATGTTTATAAAAGTAATTCTCAGCAAGATGGCAATGGCAATCGATATATTCCATTGTGTTCTCACAAGCCTTTTCTATTCCAGCAATCAAGTTCTAATCTTTAAATAGTATAAATTATTTTAAGTATTTGTTGATATGCTTGCCGTTAGAAGAAGAACGTGTTCCAGATTTTTCTAAAGAGCGGTCTCCAGCGCCAGAACCATCAATAGAGCAACCTCTAGCAGAGCCTGCCCAACCACCACGGTTATTCTCCTGGCAAGTTGCTGTGATGTTAGTAATTATTGTTGTTGCGTGGGCGACTCCCAATGTCATCGGTCGTTATTTGGCAGTGAAAAGTGCCTTAACACCATTGCAAATCAGTGCTCTCCGCTATTTGCCTGCATCGTTAACTCTACTAATTTATTGTCTTCTATCACGAAAGAGCAAAACACTTTTTATTACCTTGAAAACCCACTGGCTTCATCTTCTTGTTGCGTCTGTCATTCTTACTTCTTTTGTCATTTTGCAGATGTATTCTGTGACATTAACAAATGCTTCTGCATCTTCTTTCTTGCTTAACATTAATCCGGTAGTAACCTTTCTTCTTTCATTAGTAATTTTAAAGGAGCGTCATCGTTGGTGGGGCGGTGTGGGCGTTGTGATTGCAAGTTGTGGCATTTTCTTTATTGCTGTACCAATTGAAAACCTTGCCCTCGTTTTCAATCGGGAGGTATTGCTAGGTAATCTTCTTGCTTTTCTTTCAGGTGTAATGTGGGCTTTTTATTCTGTTTATCTAAAGCGTTTTTTAAAGACAGAAAATCCTATTGTCGTAACAACCTGGAACCTATCTTTTAGTGCAACCATTCTTTTAATAGCAATGTTTGCTGTTGATGGTTGGTTCTCTTCTCCTCCTGCTTATTATCACATTATTTTGACAGTCTTTATGGGAATTGTTCCAACAGCAATAGCATTCACTTTGTGGTTTGAAACAATTCGCCGAATTCCGGTTCAGAAAGCAAGTGTGTTCCAATTTCTTATCCCAATAATTGCCACTCTTTTTGCTCTAACAATGGGGGAAACTATTGATTGGTTTTTTGCACTTGGCGGGTTTTTAATCTTAGGGGGGTTATTGCTTACACAATTTGCATAAAAAAAAGGAATAATATAAGAAAGCCGGGCTTTTTTACCTGCTTTCTAATCGTAAATGATAAGTTCTTCGAGTTCTCGAGGATAGAATGTTAATTGTTCTGTACCATCTTCAGTAATAAGAATAGTATCGCTATGTCTAAAGCCTGCAAAATTGGGGATGTAGATACCAGGTTCGGCTGTAAAGACCATGCCTGGTTGCATTGTTACTTTGGAACCAATGTCTAAAAATGGTCGTTCATGTCCTTCAAGGCCAATTGCATGACCGGTGTGGTGAAGAACATAGCCCCAAACGCCTTCATCCTTGAAGACTCTCCTTGCAGCACGGTCAACATCCGCGTTTTTTACTCCTGGTCCAAAAGCCTCGAGTGCAGCTGATTGTGCTTTGTACATTATCTTGAAGTATTTTTCTTGTTTTGGTGTTGGCTCTCCCAGAAACATTGTCCGTTCTAATTCACTTTTATACCCCCCAACATTTGCACTTGCACCTGTGACAAGCGTGTCGCCTTTTTTGAAGAAGTTATTCCCTGTGGTGGCATGTGGTGTGGCTGACCCAACGCCAATCTGTCCACGATAACCTGCATAAGCATTTAGATTACCACCAAATGGCTTGAAATCCCTCCCAAGTGCTTTTAACATCACTCGAGTTGCTTCTGCACAGACTTCATTAACAACCTCAATTTCGTTTGCACCCGCAAACGTATATTCCTGTAGAAGCTCATGAGCTAAATTCCCCCATTTACAGCTTTCTTTGATCAAAGCAATTTCTTCCTCGTCTTTTATAACACGCATATCCATTATTAATTCATTTAGTACGGTTATCTTTGCTTTTGGGAGGATGTCCTTTAATTGGGGACCTTGATATCCCCAATACCCGGGTGCGCCAGGAGCATCAGCAGCAATTGCTTTCGTGGCCAATCCTTTTATTTCAAGGCTTTTTGCAAAGTGTTTCATGGGATGAATTTCATCAGGATATTCAAAATAACTCGAAACTTCAGTAACAAGCGGGATAGATGTTTTTACGAAATCCTCTTCTAATTTTGGAACAAAAGCTAAAATCTCACCATCAGTTGTAACTGTTAAAGCTATTGGCCTTTCCGTCGGAATGTGATGATAGCCTACCAAATAGAAAATGCTTCTTGTATTGAAAAAAATCATTCCTTTAAGATTTCGTTGTTGCAATTGCGTTATTACTCGCTCAATACGCTTTTCATGCATTTTTTCTGATATTTTGACCAGTACCAATTTTATTCCCAACCTATTGATCTTTCTTTACAATTGGTTTCTAATAAAAAAAGACTTTCGCTGTTTGTGGTGAAAATTTTTCTTTAAAAAATAAAGAAGAGAAATGGTCAAAAGAAAAGACCATATTAATTGTGTGCTAACTCTCTTTTTGCTCTTTTGCTTTGAGTTTTTCCACTGCTTCATACTGTGTTAGTGTCAAGTCTCCTTTATGTATTCGTTTCTTTAACACAGCATCTTCAAAATTGGCATAAAGTAGGTAGCCAGCAACAGCAAAAAGAATAGGTATAAAATTAATGAACCATGAAGTTAACAAGATTGAGATTGGATGATATTCTCCCGAATAGAGAAATCCAGTATTTTCTTCAGAGCTTGTTAGAATAATCTTTAATGCTTCAAGAAATCTGAATTGTACGGTTCCGGTAATAGTCGCCATTTGCATACCAACGGCAAAGCCGGCCAACAAATTGAAAAGCATAATTTTGAGCACATTCACCGTCTTTTGTTCTTTTTCCTTAAAAACTCGTTTATTAATAAATGCTCCAACTATTACTGAAAGAATTAACGGTAGCCATGCGATGAGGAAATAAAATGCACCTGTTTTTATCATTTCTCCTTGATTATTAACTCCGGTTCCAAGAAAGGGAACAAATTGATGGAAATAGAGGTAATTTGTTTTGTAATTAAAATCTCCAATTGGCTGTTGAAAACCAGATGCAGGAAGGATAGAGAGAAAAATCCCAAGAACATAAATGATCATTGGAGCGAAAATCCAAGATGCTGAAGTCATAAAATTACTGAAATCATTTCGTTTGAAATAAAAGTCCAACTCTTGGTCCAAAGGATCGGCTTCAATTTTCCCAGCATTTAGGCCATAATTAATGAACAGCTCTGCAAAATAGCGCGGAGCGGCGAATATTGCTTCTAAAGACCAACCAATACGAGCGATGTTTAATACTATCATCATAAATAGCGAGAATAAATAATAGAGAAATAACCATAGCCCGGTCGGACCAACATAGTCAATAAAACGTTTTACAGGATAATTCTTTATTTCATCAATGATTCTCGGTTTTGTTTGACTTGCTGATTCTTCTACAGTTGATTCAGTTGAAGTGCTCATAGGTTTTCTTTTGCCTATTATTACTTTTAATATTTTCCCTTGCCTTGAAATTAGTTGTACTCAGAAGCGAAAAAGATAAATCAGCTTCACTAGTGAATTTAAATATTTCAAGGAGCTTTCATTATTTAACTCCTAAAAAAAATGTTCAGATCTATCAATTTGCCGAGGGATGAAGAATACCACCCAAAAAGCGCTATAAAAAGCAACTCCCCATTCTCAATCTTGAAGAGGTTTATAAAATCTATCAGAGTGAAAAGACAGAGACAACTGCGCTCAGAGGTGTTTCTCTTTCAATTTATGAAGGGGAGAAAGTGGCATTAATTGGTCCCTCTGGCGCAGGAAAAACTACGCTCGTAAATATCGCTGCTGGGCTTCTCCC
>Ga0164310_10000255_pt1 | contig 27404 bp, 25 predicted proteins | sample GuaBasSedimGuay1_FD_121795 | JGI IMG/M metagenome (GOLD analysis project Ga0164310, IMG submission 121795) | Subseafloor sediment microbial communities from Guaymas Basin, Gulf of California, Mexico - Guay1, Core 4569-9, 0-3 cm | ecosystem: Environmental > Aquatic > Marine > Hydrothermal vents... | reverse complement strand
GGGAAAACAAATCTATCCTTTGTTTTCAGCCCTACAAAAGAAGAGCTCCCAACGAATTATGGTGCCGAATTATTTCACGCTCTCACGCCAATTGAACTTGAATGTACAATTGCTGATGCGACTTTTGGTTATGGTTATCCTTCTCTCTATCAAATTACCAATTGTACCATATTAAAAGGGAAAGATTACGACCTTCCCATCACGCGAATTTTTTCGTTCGAAGGTGCTTTAACGGGCTTTTTTGAAACGAGCGACCGAGTAGTGGTTCGAGGATTGCTTGAAAAAGTTCTTCCACAGAAAGAGGGAAAAGAATCATTTGCTCAGATAATGCTGGGATCAAAAGAATGTGCTGGAGATGAATTTATTATTTTTGCAGATGATTATGAAGAGATCGTTGCTAAAAGAAAATAGAATTGATGTCATAAAAGAAAACTTCTTATGTTTTAAAGAGATTTTTATTTCGGAATTGTTTGGAGATAAAAACAAATGTCTGAAAAATTAGTGAAAGCGGCAACAGAATTCCGAAACAATATCCCTGAGCTAGAAGGATTGTTAATTGGAAAAGCTGATGGAACCGAACTTTGGTCGGATAGTTTGCGAGATTTAAATCACGAATTCATTCTCTCGAGTGCTTCGGTCGTAGCACGGGCAACAAAAAAACTGAGCGAAGCAATTGAAAAAAAGGAAATTGAAAGTATAGACATTGAAATGAAGGGTGGTTACGCATCCATAATCATCTCAAAGAAAGGACTCGTAGTTGGCTTCTATGGAGAAGATGCACGAGCACAACATGCAATTATTAAGAAAAATCTTCGGACATTTGCGAAAAGCATCGAGAAGTTTTTCTAAGCTACCTTCTCTTTTTCGCAAGAGAGAAATGAAATAAAAAAAACAATAAAGAGAGAATCGTCCCAAGGACAGCATCCCTTCTTAAGGGCTTGTTCATTCCTTCCTTCCGCTTTTAACAAGGCCCATATGATACTCAGACCCCTTAAACAGAGAAAATTTTCGTAGAAAAAAATATGCGCATATTACAACACCTTTTTGATAAGAAGGGAGACTAGTCCATACTATTGAATTAACATACCATTTAAATAACATTATTAAAGAGAAAATAAATTGGAATAATGTCGGATATTGAACCTTTGGTCTCGGATGGACAGTTTGCAGGTGAACAGAACTGGTACATATTACAAAATTGATTCTTGAAAATTTCAAGAGTTATGGAAAACGCAAGGTCACCTTAAATTTAACAAAAGGATTAACAGTTATTAGTGGGCCAAATGGTTGTGGAAAATCCAATATTTCTGACGCAATACAATTCGTAATTGGGCAATTACGAGGGAAAGTTATCCGGAGTGAAAAACTCTCGGGGGTGATCTTTTCCGGCACTAAAGAAGGACAAAAAACGGCCCAACACGCAAAAGTAACGCTTGTTTTAGATAATTCTAATGAACCGAAAGAAATCCCAGTTGCAACTGATGAAGTCCACATTAGCCGGAAGGTCTATCTGGATGGCCGGAGCGAATATTACTTAAACGGCTCACGGATTACCAGAAATGAAATCATCGATACGATGTCTATTTGTGGAATATCAATCGATGGTTTTAATGTTATTCGCCAAGGTGAAATTGCGAATTTCGCCAGTATGTCCCCCATTCAAGTTAGAGGTCTATTTGAAGAAATTGCAGGTATTGCTGCTTATGATGAGAAGAAAGAGCGGGCCCAAAAAAATCTAGAAGACGCAAGGACCAAGTTGAAAATCGCCTCTGTTCGCCTTGATGAGTCAATGAAAAACCTCGAACGATTAGCAAAAGAAAAAGAGGATGCATTAAGATATCAAGAACTTAAACAGCGAATTAAAAACACAGAAGCAAAATTAATTCATGCAAGAATTCGCCATTTCAAAAATAGAATTAATGAGATAGATGAAGAGATAAAGACAACCAACCAAATGCAAGTTGAAACGGGAAACAACATTAAGGAAATGGAAAAAACAATTGAACTGTATGATGAAAAACTTACTGAAGCAAAAAGAAAAGTGATGGATGCAACGACACAATCATTCAATTCTCTTAGTGCTGAAATCGAAGAATTAACTATCAAGCTTTCCGAAGAAACAGCTAAGAAAGCGCAGATTGTTGCAGACTTAGGACAATTAAAGGAAAAGAAAAAAGAATTGCAACAGCAACGAGACGAAATTTTGAGTGAGAATCAAGAGCTGGAACAATTTACAAGCGAAACTAAAGAACAACTTACAGGTGTAGATGATACTTTAAAGAAAATACAAGAAGAATTAGACATTAAACGGAAAATGTTAGAATCATCTCGTAGCAACGAGATAATGGATCAACTTGAGGAAATTCGGGCGAATGTTACAGAATTAAACAAACGAAAAGCAGAATATGAGTCCCAATTAGCAATTTATAATAATAATCTTAATATTAACAACGCAAAGGTGGATGAACGGGAGAAAAGAGTTGTTGAAGTTGCAGGCATTTTAGCTACGTTCTTAAGCCGGAAAGCAAAATATCTCGAGGAACTAGGAAAAGCGGAAAAGGAGATAAAAGAATTACAAATAAAAGTGGATGACACCAAAAATGAACTTGAAACCGTTGAAAAAGAATTAATCGAAAACGAAACGAACTTGCGAGAAACAGCACTCACTATTAAGCGGATCCAAACTGAAATTGAAACAACTAAAAAAATAATCGAAGAAGTGACCAGAAAAGATCGGGGGATAAAACTCGTTTTAGAAGCAAGAGAGAAAGGGACAATTAAAGGGATTTATGGCACAGTTGGAGAATTGTGTAAGACACACCCAAAGTATTCTATTGCATTAAGTGTCACAGCCGGAAATAGAACAAATTATATTGTTGTCGAATCAGATGAAGTTGCGGCACAATGTATGCTTCTTGTTAAAAAAGCGAAAGCAGGGCGCGTGACCTTTTTACCATTAAATAAACTGAAACCACTGGTTATAAATGTAGAACTTAAAGATAGAGGCATCATTGGGAGAGCAATTGATTTAGTGGAGTTTAATAAGAAATACCAAAAAGCCATTGAATTTGTTTTTGGGCAGACAGTGATTGTCAAGAATCTCGAAGCCGCAAGAAGAGTGGGGTTCACCTACCGGGCAGTCACCCTAGAAGGGGATGTAGTTAATCCTTCAGGAATGATGACAGGAGGGTATTATAGCGGGCGAGACAAAACAAAAATTTCCTTAATTGTTGAGGAAGAAGAACGATTACCTACACTCGAGCAAACTTTTCAAGAACTCCAAGCAGAACGGGAAAGATTACTCGAGTATCGAACTGAAATTCTAAAAGAATTGAATGAAGAATTTATTCCCCACCTAAATGAATTAAAACGGGCATTTGAATTGCGAGGGCGGGAGTTAAAATTTACAGAAGAAGAAATTGCTATCCGAAGCAAAGAAAATTTGAAGATCCAGGAAGAACTGGAAGAGTTAACAAAAGAACATGAAGAACTTGAGGATAAAATACAAGACTTAATGCAAGGGCGAAAGAATACTACGAGAACTTTAGAAACACTGCAAGAAGCTGAAATGCGACTAAAAGGCGAATTGGCATCAACAGGGATTCATGATATACTCGAAGAGATAAAAATCAAGGAATCCAAACAAAAAGAAATCGCAGAAACTTTAAACAAACTTCGAATGGAACAATTTAAAATCAGCAACAATCTCGAGAAAAACATCGAGCAAGTGAAGAAATTACAGGAAGAGATAGAAAAACTCGAGAAACAAATGCCCCAAAAAAAGGAGGAGGTCTCACGCCGGCAAGCGATAATTGACAACCTTCAAGCAGAGTTAGAAACAAAAAAAGCAGCGAGAGATGAGCTCTTTAAAGTCATAAAAGAAAGCCAAGATGAACAAGAAAGGTTAGAACGGGAACAAAAAGAACTGCGAAAACAACTCGAGAAAGAACGGGAGAACCAAACGCAAATATTGCTTAAAATCGATAGACTCATTAATGAACGAAGCAACCTTGAAGGACAAATTAATGAACTAGAAAACTTGGCTGTAGAAAGAGATCTTCCCTACATTTTTGCAGAGGATGAAATAATTGACTTAGAAATACTAAAAGAAATTATGAATGGCTTAAAAGCAGAGTTTGAAGCCCTCCCTGAAATAAACATGAAGGCTGTAAGTCAATACGAAGAGGAATTAAAATTAAACAAAGAATTACTCGAGAAGAAAAAGCATGTAGAAAAAGACTATGATGCTATCAACAAGGCTATTAACGAAATCGAAAGTGAGAAACGCGATAAATTCATGGAAGTGTTTAATAGTATCTCAAAAGACTTTAACAGAATTTTTGGCATTCTTTCACCTGACGGAAGGGCACGATTAGAACTCGAGATTCCTGATGACCCATTTGCCGGAGGAGTAAATATTTTAGCAAATCCGGGTGGGAAGAAAATCACCAGTATGCTATCCTTGTCTGGGGGTGAAAAATCATTAACAGCCCTAGCGATGATTTTTGCTATTCAAAGATATAAACCAGCACCATTCTATGTTTTTGATGAAATCGATGCTTTTCTCGATATTAATAATGTTAATAAGGTCGCGACTCTCGTACGGGAGATGAGTAGAAACACACAAATTATCATCATCAGTCTCAGAGCACCAATGATTGCTGCCGCAGAGAAGATTTTCGGAGTCACTGCAGGAGAGGATCGTATCTCCCAAATAGTTTCCGTCTCACTTGATGAGATTATGAAGATTGTTGAAAGTGCAGAAATACCAACAGAAGCAGAAGTTTATGATTATTAGTACTTTAAATGAGAAAAATACAGAATAAAAAATAGAAGTGAAGTAAAATGGTGCACCAAAACCCAAGTGTCAATCCAGAAACACAGGCTGAAGCCATAGATGATTATCCTTTCTGGTTGAGAGCGCCATTTAGATTGTTAACTGATATAACACAATTTAGAAAGGTAGACCCTTGGGACCTTGAAGTAGCGGATCTAATAACTAAATTCGTAGAAAAAATGAAAGAAAATAAAGACATCAATTTCCCTGTTCTGGGAAGAGCTATTCTTTCTGCGGCAATTTTATACCGCTCAAAGGTTACCGACCTGATAAAAATAATCGAAGCGACTGATGAGGATATTGACGATCTAGAAATGTTGGGTTTCGACATCCCAGAAATTAGCCCGTCTTATCATATCTCACAAAGACCAGTGACCTTTAATGAATTAATCTATGCATTTGAGGGATTGCTCAAGCAGGAAAGTAGGTATAAACAGAGGTTAGCATTAACTAAACGAAAAGCACTACTTCAACCTTTGGCACTCCCCCCAAAACCTGTAAAAGTGATTGAAGAAGAATCAACTAAAATTGCCAAACTGAAGAAGGAGATCTACCGGCGACTAGTGAAATTATATGATGAAAATAAACGTCCAATTACTTTTGAAGAATTGATTCTCCCGAACACACCCCGCATTTCTGTTATCCGCTCCTTTCTTTGTATTCTATTTTTAGGGTTCGAACTGAAAGCAAAACTCTTCCAACAAGAAGATCTTGGAACGATCACATTAATTCCCTTACGAGACAAAGAGGAGGAGTTTCTTGGGGGATTTGAGAAAATCATTGAAGACAAACTCAAAGAAGGACCACCAACAGAGGGAGACGTTTCCATCGCAGAATTACCAGAAGAGTGGGTCATAGAAGAAAGTGATGAACTTTTTCCAGAGGAGGAAGATGTCTTTCAAGACAAAAAAGACTAACTCTTTCTCAAATAAGGAAAAGAGGGGAAAAGGACAAAGGGCTTTAAGTTGTGAATAGTTTAATAAGTGGAGGGCCCGCCAGAACCACAATAATTAGGATTGCTGCAAAAATCATTACAGCATAAGGGCCAATTTTAATGCCGGGGGTATCTTCTTCGAAGAAACGGATAAGACCTGCACCTGTAGCAGGCATTGCTCCACCTGAATCCTTTGACTTTCTTGAACGACGGCTCATAAAGATCACTTTGTATGATGAATTTTAAAGATGTATATTTTTCACTCTGAAAGCTCTTTAAAGTTTTCTGATATCATTGGTAATACTCGTAAAAAAAAACAAACTTAAAAGAAGAGCAGAACATTCTATAGCAAAGAGTAACAGCATTGTTGCTTTCTTAGGGGTTAAATTTAATTGAAAATAACAAAAGCATCTTCTATCTGCAAGCAAATTTTGGCAGAAGTTTCCAAGGTTATTGTTGGGAAAGAGACCGTTTTAGAACAAGTACTTATTGGCCTTTTAGCAAAAGGGAATCTTTTGTTAGAGGATGTTCCAGGCTTAGCGAAAACTATGATGATAAAGGCGTTTGCTCAAGTTATGGATTGTGATTTCCGGCGGATACAATGTACACCGGACCTCCTCCCAGCTGACGTCACTGGTTCAACAATTTTCAATCAGAAGACACAAGAATTCATTTTTCGGAAAGGACCGGTATTTACTAACCTCCTCTTAGTTGATGAGATCAATCGTGCTTCACCAAAAACCCAATCATCCTTGTTAGAGGCGATGCAAGAACAACATGTTACCGTGGATGGGGTTACTTATACTCTACCAACACCTTTTCACGTTCTTGCTACACAAAACCCCATTGAATTTGAAGGCACTTTTCCATTACCAGAAGCACAACTGGATAGGTTCTTGATGCGACTTAGTGTCGGTTATCCTGCAAGAGAAGAGGAGATAGAAATTCTAAATCGGCGCATTAAACGAAAACAAGAGGAGTTCTCACTTGAGAAAATCACTTCTGCAAATGAAATTTTGGAAATACAAAAGACCGTCGAAGAGATTCATATCGACGATCGAATCAAAGAATATATTGTAGAAATTGTCCGAAGAACCAGAGAGAACGAAAGAATTGAAGTGGGAGCAAGCCCACGTGGGAGTTTGGCACTCTTACATTTATCACGAGCAAGCGCGATTATTGACGGACGTGACTTCGTTAATCCAGATGATGTCAAGAAGATTGTTGTCCCGGCCCTCAGCCATCGAATTATTCTTAGCACCGGCAGTTGGCTAACTGGAATTAAACCTGAAGACATCATCGCCAGAGAATTAGCAAAAATAAAAGCCCCTCGTTTAGACTGAAAAAGGCAAACCGTTGAAGGAGCAAAAATAATTGTTCAACCGGAAAATTCGCAGGATCGTTTCCATCTTCTTTATAATCCTTTTACTGGGGATTGGCTTCCAGGAAGAATTTTATCAGCTACATTCAGCGAGTATGCAAAAGGGAGTCACATTGTTAGGTTTAATTCCAATAAGTGTTGCCCTAATTGCTTACTACTTTACAAAAACAGCCGATAAAGTGGAAGTTCTTGTTTCTCGAAAGCTGGATCGCATGCGACTCCAAGAGAATGAACATTTAGAAGTAATAATTAAAATCAAGAATTTGGGAAAAAAACCAATCCCTATTTTGGAAGTGAGGGACAAACTTCCGGCACAAGTGAGTTTGAAAGCAGGGAGTAATCATATCATTTCTTCTTTGAAAATTGGCGAAGAAACCCAGTTTCGCTACAAAGTTAGTTGTGACTATCGTGGTCGCTGGGAGCTTGGGCCAACATATGTACGCGTGAGAAATTTTCTAGATTCTTCCTTTTCTGAAAGATGCTATAATGAAACAAAAACAAAAATAGTGGTCGTTCCTTTTTTTGAGAGAATACGAGATATGCCTTTTCGTACAAAATATCCAAAAATTTCTGACGGGCCGTTTCACTCTAAATTTAAGGGAGAAGGTCTGGACTTTGCAGGTGTACGAGAATACACCAGCACAGACTCACTCGAACGAATTAATTGGCCGGCAACAGCAAAATATAACAAGCTCTTCACAAATGAATATGAACTTTTTAGAACGGCTGATTTACTTTTAGTTTTGGATGCAACTGCAAAAACGACATCCATTCTTGATGATGAGATAAAAGCAGTGCTTTCGATCAGCGAGTATTTTCTAAAATATAAATGTCGTGTGGGGTTAGTAGTAATTCAAGATGCTGTGGATCATTTCCCCCTTTCTTCATCGAGGCAACAACTGCTAAAATTTACAAATAAGTTAGTGGATGTTCAAGCTACCACTGTTGGGAGCTATAGTATATTACAAAAGCGAGTCAGAAATAAAATTGATCTTTACTTCCCTATGAATTGCCTTACAATCTTTATTTCGCCTTTAGTGGATAGACAAATGAATATTATTTTTAAAGACATTGCCCTTAGAAGAAGAAATAGTTTATTTCTTGTCCCATCAATTATTGCATCGGAATGGTGCTATGTGACTGAGAAAGATGATGCCATCAACTTAATGATTCATCAAGAATTGCTCCTTGAAAGAGAAATTGAGTTAACAAAAATGACTCATTATGGGTTAGTCCTTTTTGAGTGGGATGTAAGCACACCCTTCAGTATTTTTATGAATAAATTAAAGCATGTCATAGTTCAAAGGGGGACAAAATAAGTGGCTGTAATAATAAAGAGGAAAAAACAAAAAAAGGAGAAAGAAAAGCCAATCGAAGTAGAATATCAAACCCGCGGGAGAAGAAAGAAGATACAACTTCTTAAACTGGCGTTCGAGGAAGAATATATTAGAAAAATGCAAACGTTACAACTTATTGCCGTAATTTGTGTTATGATCATTATTGCCATATTTCCATTACAGTTTGCCTATTATGCAATAAAGCCATCCAACGAAATATTTTCAATTTCAATTGGTTTTATCGTTGCTGGGGTTGTTCCGTCAATAATAGCAATTTTTGGAATAGTCCGCGGGAGAAAATTAGCACTGAATGGTTCTCTCCTTATTTTCGGAGTCTGGATTTTAATCCAAAGTATTTATTTTTGGGAGGTCATCATTTTCATTTCAGTGCTTATTATTTACTACGAAATTACCCAAAAAATTATCACAGTCACAGCAATGTTTGGGGAGATTAAGGCAACCGGAGAAGAAGGCGCTTATTATCACGCGTCAATCTTTTTACAGGAATATTTGCGATTTATTGCGAAATTTTCAGGGTTATTAATTGGAATATCGCTCATTATAGGCATCATTGGTCAATACCTTTTCACGAGAATCCAAGGGGATATTTTATTTGCGGTTTTTATGATTGTTACTTTAGTACTCATCGTAATAATTACGAGAGAAACCATAACAGCTGATTTGAAAGCAATTCTTTTGAGAGAGGAAAAAGAGAGAAGAGAAGAATTGTTAGTAAAAACACATTCGAAATATTCTTAATCAATGCTCAAGGGCCTTCCGAAACGAACGAATAACAAAAGCAATTTCCAAATAGAATTGGTTGGCTTCTTTTTGTTGCCGGGAAAATAAGTTACAAAAAGCACGGAAGATTCTATCCAGAACAGAAATCTGGGGGGAGATTAGCGCATACCATTCAGCGTAATTCGTTAAAAAGGCAATGACTTTTTCATCCGGAATCAAGTTTTGTAGTTGTTTTTTATTGCCAACAAGAGTTTTGACTTCCTCATTTGTGAGTCCTTTTTTAAATTGCAGATAATTAATCATCTCTTGCCGCACCTTAGTGTAAAGGTTCCGATTATTTAGAGAAATTAACTCTCCCCTGCGAGTAAAATGTTGAAAAGCAAGCATAATTTTAGGAACGACTTTTTGATAGGAAGCTCGGCGCCACGTTTTCAAAACACGCGTATATTTACCAAGATCTCGATAAATAAGAAGGAAAATAAAAACAATACTTACAAGAAAGATAAAGATCCAGCTTCCTTCAAGAAATTGCTCAAAAGCACTAACCATCGCACAACTCACCTACCTTACTCATTCTGATTCTTTCTCCTTTTTATGAAGATTCTTAGCTATTTTTGTGTAGAAGTATTCCGCTTGTTCTGACATCTCTTCTGTAATCTGGTGATCACTGAATCGTGCTTCCTCATACAAGTCCGTCAAATGGAACAGTGCCTTCTTGGGGAGAGCAAACTGTTTGTCTGCTGAGAGGGCAAATTCGCCAGGAGTCATGCTTCGTTTGGACTTTGCTCCAGAGTCGATTAGATCATAGGATGATTTATGATAAGCTTTTATGACTCTTTTTCGATAATCTGTCTCTTTTGCTCTGGGAATCCATCGATGCTCTTTTCGAGAGCTCCTTTCACGAAATTCAATATCTCGCTTTTTAAAGAAGTCAATACCGATAATTATCATTGCGCTAATAATAAAAACACTTGATACACCCAATAGAATGTAAGAAATGGCATTGGAGAAATTTCCTTGTCCATCATTATTACCTGAAGGGTTTGGGGAAGGCGCGGGGGGGGAAGGACTGTCTGTTGGAATAGTGGGGAACGTAGGTGCAGTATCATTACCTGTGGGTTCAGTAGTAAAGGGGGTTTCCGATGTAGGTTGAAAGGGCTCTAAGTCAGGGATTGCTTTTAGGAATCGTTCAGTTAGATAACCATAACCAATACCAATAATTATTGCCAGAATAAGAGGAAGGACAAATTGACTCCAATTGCCCTTTCCTAAAAAAGCTCTAAGAAAGAAGTATAAAACCACACTCGCAATAGAAACAAAAGGTAAATAAAGCGAAACTTTCGTGAAAAAATTCCCACCTAGAGCAGAAGGGATGTTGCTAAAACTATCACTCCAGCTATTTGTACCGATGGAATCTGTAACGATGATCCAAGCAAGTTGTTGCTGGCGGTACCAATCTAACTCGAGAACTTCAGAAGTTGTATAGGTGTCGTCTTCAGCCTTAAATTGAAAAACATCATCAATATAAATGACGAAAGTGTTGTTTTCAAAACGTCGAATGGTGATCTTATACTCAGACCCCTCTTCAATTGGTTTTGGAGTGAAATATTTTGAGCCAATTGCTATTGATTCATTTAAAGCATCTATTCGAAGAAGCTCAAGAGGTTTTCCCACTTCGAAATGAAGTTTATACCCTTGAGTAGCGATATGGTAGGTCGATTCTGGTGCTAAACCAATGAAAATTATAGAAGCAGAACCGGCACCGTAATAGAGGAGAGACCATTCCCAAGAGCCGTAAGCAACAGAACTATTATGATAAGCAAAATTATTTTGGGGGGTGCCTCCTTTCAAAAGACCATCCGATTGCTCAAATGAGCCAATGGAAACTTCCCAGCCATGTAAAGTATTATCAAATACGTATTGAGCGGCAAAACTAATGGAAATAATTGAAAGGACAAACACAAGAGCAATTACAACAAATTTTGGGTTGTCCTTGAATAAAAGAAAACGCTTTTTTACTTTTGTTGCTGCTCCTTCCTTTTTTTCCATCCAGCACACCAAAGAGTCTCTGATTAAGTAATACAACAAAAGAGCTTATTATTCTTTGTAAAAGTAACAGAAAATTGTTAAAAAAGAAAAGGAAAAACAGCAGCGATAATGTGAGTGTCTGACAGGGGAGGGGGAGTGGTAAACTCCAAAATGAAGGACTGATCGAGTTGAGAGAGAGAAGCAATTTTTCTCTTTTGAATATAAAAAGAGACAATAGCACCTTTTTTTCGACATTGTATAATTAAAGGTTTAACAGACTCTCCTCTTAGTCTATAAGTAAGTTGCTTTGCAGGCGATTCCCATAACGAACTTTCCAAAATCAATTGTTCATCGATGATTATTGTACGAATCAATTTTGAGACTTTTTTAGTTTGAAGAGAAAGTTTGCTCGAATTGGCAGTTAAAAGAGTTTGTTTTTCACTTATCATGCGAAAGGAGCCAAACACTTCAAACCCATTCTGGCTTTTTTTTGAAACACGCCAAAAAGAAGAAGAAAAAGGCGTGATTTTCACCTTCATGAAATCACAACCTCAGGGAAGTGGTGGGGTAATTTCATAATCTTTTTCCCATTCAACTTCAAATTTATAAGGGATTTTTACTTCTTCATCTGGTTGTACAGTAAGTTTCCAAGTTATAATGCCTAAATTGCTCTTTTTTGGTTCAATGCCTGCATTGAAGTCTTTAACTTTAATTCGTTCGGACCGAGAATAAGGAATAACATCTTTGATGGTAATCTTGGAAGGTTCTTTACGGAAATTTTTAATGATAAGCTCATACTCATACATTATTGCACGTTTGCCTTTTGTTAGGCCAGATTTCACTCGCTCTCGTTTCAAGAGCTTTTTCTCCACCTTCATCTTGAACTCTTCGCGTGCACCAAGAGTGAATTCTTCACGAGGAGCAACTTTCTTGAGGATCGTTTCGCCAATAAACTCTCCTTTTGAGTAGACCTTTGCCTTTCCACCCAAAATAACCGCATCACCATTTGTTATCTTGTCTTGCGCGATCACGCCAAGCCCATCTGTTGATGACCAATAAAACTCTTTTTTAGTCTTTAATTCATAAGTTGTTAGAGTCACAGGATGCTTGTTTCCATCTGATGGGATAGACCACTTTCCGGAGAGCTCGAAGCTTTGTACCCCTGTTGCACTTTCCTTCAATTCGACTTTTGCTGTTTCTAATAAGGCATCTATGCTTTCTTCTTCTGCTTCTCTTGCCATGTCTGGCTTTCGCCTTGCTTCTTTACTATAAGCTTTCTTTACGGCACTTTTTGGGGCCAAGGCCATAGGCGAAGGTGGTGGGCGAGCATAGGGAACAAAAATATCTATATAGAAGGGAGTTGGTTCAACAACGCGCAGCGGTTTGAAAACTGCTGTTGAAATCTCTAAAGAGACATCCTTCCAATTTTCCAATGTTTGATTGATAATTTGAGCTTGTCCTTTAATAATTGCTTTTTCTTTTTGTAGATCAATGTCATATGAGGGCTTCCAACTTACTCGTTTCGTTTGATAATTAACTTCAAAACTAAAAGGACCGGCCTGAGCAGCATCTATGGAAATTGAAATCGTGTAGGTCCGTTCTTGGTGCGGGGAAATGTGAAAGTCATCAATCTTTGCTTGTAGGGTATTAAGCTGCTTTTCAAGCTGTTCTATTTTATCGTTTGTTTTCTGGATTGTTTTTAGGAATTCTGTATTCTTTTTAGATTCAAAGTCAATAAAACTGGAAAGGTTTGTTAAGTCAGTTTCCCCAGCAGCAAACCATTGAGGGAATTCTTGAGCAAATTTTTCACTCAGGATTTTCATCCGTTCGCTCTGTCTTTGAGTAAAGGCCAGCTGTTCCTGAAACGCATCAAGTTCTTTCTCAAGGGCTTCCTTTTCTTTTATGAGTTTCTGGAGAGCTTCATGTGAGACTTCTTCTGTGTAAACAGTTTCAATATCTATTGCACCTAAAGAACCTTTACCTTTGCCAGAAACTCGGACACTGTCTTCCAACAAATGCTTTGTAAGCCCTTCGATTTTAACTATTTGAAAACCTTTTTTTAAATCGGTTTTTCCACTTCGGTACACTCGGGCACCATCTAAATACACAACAACTTTATCAATAGTCGTTGCTAATTTCACAAAATTAGAGTCTGTCAATAGCATTACCAACGAGATATTTTTTCAATAAACAACTTCTTATAAAACCCCACATTTAAATCCTTTTATTTAACATTTTTATTACTAAAAAGGAAGAATTTAATAGGATAATATCACCTATTAATGATCACCTCTAAAAGTATTTACTGGGGCAGAAATAAAACATGAAAGAAAGGAAGATGAAGCTAATAACAGTTGCAGGAGTAATGCTAATAGCAACAGTTATTATAGGTGGCCTCATCTTCGGGCCGTTCAACAAACTGCTTCCGGAAAGTTTGAGAAGAAAATTAGGATATGACACAACAACTACGGGAGTTATCACGGCCCGTCTAATTGTAGATTTCAATGGCGCGCGAGTGAATGTTAATACCACCATTACTTTCCAAGAGAACGAAACTGCAACGGCTTACAGCATTTTGATCAAAGCAAATCTCACATTGAAAATAAAAGAATATCAACAAGGTATCTATATTGAAGGAATTGAAGGAGTTACACAGAATGCCACACATTTCTGGTGGTATCAAATAAATGGAAAAGATGGAACGGTTGCAGCCAATCGTTTAGACCTGAGAAGTTATTCTGCTTGGCTGGTAAGCTGGATATTTAGACGGTATTAGGATGTGAAATAAATTATGACTAGAAATCGAACGCAAAAAAGCAATATAATTGTATTATTACTTCTTCTAATAGTTGGATTGAGTAACATAAAAACGCAAGCCAGTATTGTAATTGACTTTTACTATGGAGAATCGTTCGCTTGGGAAATTGATGACATTTCCTCGAGTAACAATTCGTGGTATAATATTTCGACGTTTGCTTTTGTCACAAATTGGCATGCAAATAAAAGTGACCTCATATCGTTTTCAGTTCTTAACTCGAAAACTATTAATGAAAAGCAATTTCTCTTCGGCAATCTTTCAATAGGAAATATTAGTCTGCTGGCAGATAACAAGGATATCGGTTTTAATTTAGGGCTTTCTGTTAATCCTTGGTATGGTGGACTTGTGGCTTTGGAAGACAATTGGAAAACACTAATTCTAAGCCACCCTTTCAACACAACAAATGCACAGATTATTGAAGAAAAAACAATTAATTGGTCAGGGCAAGATGTGGCTGTTATAGAAATAAACTACGATGATGGCTTCCAAAAGTCAACATTGCAATACGAAAAGCTAACCGGAATTTTAATGACTGCTAATACCTCTGTAGGGAGTTTTTGGTTGAAGATGCATTTAACTTCCTCCACGATTCCAATTCCTTCCCCAACAAAAACGATTGTAATTAGTGAAGCGTTCGTTCTCGTAGGTTTAGCAGCGATTGTTCTTCTAAGAAGGATGCACTCGAGAAGATAAAAAAATGGAAGGTTCGTGAAAATTTGTGGATGAAAGTAACGAAACATTAACCAATAAAAATTCAGAATTGCTATCAAGAACACTAAAAGAAGAAAGTAAAAATTCAACTGTTCTTGTTGACGTTACTCAGTCTACACAGCAAGCCAATCACACCATAAAAATTGCTATGGTTGCCATTCTAGGAGCATTAAGTGCCGCCTTATCAACAGCATTCATTTTTTTCCCCTATATCGAATTAATGACAATAACACTTTTCTTGGGAGGGATCATTTTAGGGCCAATTTATGCCTGTGCACTGGCAATAATTTCAGCCTCGCTTTATGAGATCATCTCTACGGTAATAATTGGACCGGGATTTATTATTTTCCCCTTTAAATTGGTCGCTTTTCTTCTCATAGCGCTTTCTGGTGCGTTTTGTAAACAATTAATAGAGAAAGATACGACTGTATTATTACGATTATTTTTCGCAACAATTGGGGGGCTCTTAACCATCGCCTTTGATCTCATTACAAATGTCGGTTGGATAATTTTAGCTCAAAATTTCAATTTCATAGGTTATTTTACAGCCTTGTTAATTGGGCTTCCTGTAACAGCATCCAAAGTTGTTGTGAATGGAGTCTTGTTCTTTTTTATCCCCGATGTCTATAAAAGAGCAATAAAATCGTTACCAAGATAGAAAAAAAAAGAATAGATGCTATTGGGGAAAGAAACCAGTCAGGAAATGGGCTTAAAAAAGGTTTGAACAAAACAAACGTATGATTTTTAAAGATTATAAGTGTATAAGAGACTACAATAAAATAAAATTGTCTTTCGATTTATTAACAACAATGAAAAATTAATTAAATCGATTAAAAACAGTATGTAAAAGATACAAACTACTGGCGGAATTTGTTTCGGAGATGGAAAAATGAGCGAACCAACCTTTGAAGAAGAGTTACGCCCACCTTATGAAGAAGGCGTTTTACTAGATGTTCGAGGAATAAGAACCTATTTCTTTACAGAAGAAGGAATTGTAAGAGCTCTTGAAAATGTGAGCTATAAAGTATATGAAGCTAAAACGCTTGGTATTGTGGGCGAATCTGGTTGTGGAAAATCAGTCAGTGCGCTCTCAGTTATGGGCATTGTCCCAGATCCCCCAGGCAAAATTATTGAAGGCGAAGTCTGGTATCGAGGCGAAGACCTACGGAAGAAATCAGATGCAGAAATGCGCACCATTCGAGGAAACAAGATGGCAATGATCTTCCAAGATCCTATGACCTCTCTAAACCCTGTTTTAACAGTTGGCGACCAAATCATGGAAGCCATTCGACTGCATCAGGAAGTTGATTTACAGACTGCAAGAGAAAATGCCATTAAAATTATGGACCTTGTAGGGATTCCAAGCGCAGTGGATCGAGTTGACGATTATCCCTTCATGTTTTCAGGGGGTATGAGACAACGAGTAATGATTGCAATGTCACTCTCATGCAACCCTGAGTTATTAATTGCCGATGAGCCAACAACTGCTTTGGATGTCACTATTCAAGCCCAGATCTTAAACATCCTAAAAGCGATTCGTAACGAGTTTAATATGTCTATTATGCTCATCACTCACGACCTTGGAGTTATTGCAGAACTGACAGATTATGTAACAGTTATGTATGCAGGCTACATTGTTGAATATGCTTCAACAATTGAATTATTTAAGAATCCAATGCATCCCTATAGTATTGCCTTATTAGGGGCAATTCCCAAGCCAGACACGCGAAAAGATGATGACCTAACAATCATTCCGGGAGCAATTCCAAACCTCATCACGCCCCCACCCGGTTGCCGGTTCCACCCGCGTTGCTCTCACACAATGGATATCTGCAAGAAAGAAATTCCAAAATTGCGACAAGTTGCCCCACAACACACAGTCCGATGTCACTTGTTCAACAAATATCCCGTAGCAGAAGTGGAAGAATACACTGAAAAAATGCGTGAACGTTATCAACGAGAACAACTTGAAGAGATCCAAACGAAGAAATTCAAACGCCGGCTTAAAAAATTCATTAAAGGACGAGAATAAGAAATAAAACTGTCCTCTTTTCCTTCTCCTCTTTTCCGCCAAACCTTTTTATTTTCAACGAAACTAAAATAAAGGATATGGGATTATTTTTGTAAAAAAAAGGAGAATGTAGTTTAAAATGGCAAAGAAAGAACCTCGTGTCAATAAGCATGAATGTTGTGGTTGTGCTTTATGTACCTATGCTTTACCCGAGGTTTTTAGGCTAACACCTGAGGGAGTCGCCGAAGTGTATGCACCTAATAGCGCTGAACGACAAAGAATTCAAAAAGTTATGGACGATTGCCCGATGGGCTGTGTCCATTGGTTTGAGAAAATACGCCAAGGCAAAGAGAAAAATGCTTAAGTTAACCTCTTAACCTGTTCGAAGAATGATATGATAGCCAAATTTAGTTTTAACAATGCCCGACAAGTCGCCAGCTTGAAGAGCGAAAGCAGCTTTTTCAAATTCCTTAACCATTTGACCACGTCCGAAGAAACCCAGATCGCCGCCACGTTTTTTTGAGGGGCAGGTGGAATTTTCACTTGCAAGTTTTTTGAACACTGTTGGGAGTTGCTTCGGATTAATAGATTTTAATTGATTCAAAAGTACTTCTGCTTGAGAATATTTTGGAACCAAAATGTGAGAGACTCTGATTTTACTCATTTTAAACATACCCTAGATTTGTGTGAGAAGGGCTTGAAATAAAAAACAAGCCAATAACAAACATGAAGCTCTTTATAACTTTTAAAAAAATTACTATTGCGTATTAATATTTTCTCCTCTTCTCTTTAGGCTTGCCAGCGTTCCAATTTCTCGCTTTAAGGAGATACTTTAATAGAAGGAGTTACAACAAAACTCAAAAATTGGATGAGCCTCAGTCAGTAATGCTTAAGATAATGCCAAGATGATAAGAATGAAACAAGAATTTATTGATCTAGCCCATGGTGCCGGTGGAACTAAAATGGATGAACTTTTAGAGCTCATCATGAAAAATATCAAGTATCGAAAAGTGGGCGAAGGCATTGGACTCGATGAAAAAGATGATGGAGCAACGATCCCAATTGGAAACAAAAGGATTGTGACATCAATAGATGGCCATACTGTTCATCCTATTTTCTTTCCAGGGGGGGATTTGGGGAAATTAGCCATCACCGGAACGATAAACGACATTTGTGTTATGGGTGCAAAACCGCTGGCAATTCTTTCAAGTATAATCATAGAAGAAGGATTTCCAGTTAAAAAATTGCAAGCAATTATTGATTCATTGGCAAAAACAGCAGAAGAAAATCAAGTTGCAATTATTGCCGGCGATACAAAGGTAATGCCCAGAGGAACAATTGATGAGATGGTCATTACAACCGCAGGAATCGTTTTTATAGAAGATGAACAATTGGATATACAAGACTCCAACCTCCAGCCAGGCGATAAATTGATAATTTCTGGAACGGTGGGCGATCATGGCATCGCCTTAATGGCAGGAAGAGAAGGAATTTCTTTTGAAACTGAACTTGTGTCTGATGTTGCATCTGTTCGAGAAATAGTTGAAGCAGCTTTGAAAGTTGGGGGGGTAGTGGCAATGAAGGACCCCACTCGTGGTGGGTTAGCATCGGCATTAAATGAATTTGCTGAAAAATCAAATGTAAGCCTTTGGCTTGAAGATGAAAAAATTCCAATTGCACCGGCGGTTTATGCAGCAAGTGAGATGTTGGGTTTAGAACCGTTGGGCGTCACTTGTGAAGGCAGAGTATTACTGGCTGTTAAGGCAGAAAAAGCCACCGAAGTTTTAAAAGCAATTAAAGAACTCCCCTTGGGAAAGAATGCCGCCATAATTGGAGAAGTTCGTGCTGAACGACCAAGATATGTGCTCTCAAAGACAGTAGTCGGCGGGCACAGAATCATTGAAAAACCCATTGGAGAACAAATACCTCGAGTTTGTTGAAGAACAACGTAATTCATAGTAAAGAGGCAAAATAATTAAATGGTTAAAAGGAAAATAATATGTAAAATTCGATTATGAAAGTCTTTTTAAAGCCTAAAGAATATCACTAAAGTAAAAATTACTTGGCTCCTAATTATGAAAACCCTTCGGAGGAAGAACGAAAATGAAAGTTGCAGAGATAATGACCACTGACCCCATTTGTGCGGTGGTTCCCGGCACACGAGATGAGCTCTTTGAGTTAATTAAAAAAACAAATCTTACTAGCTTTCCAGTCATAAAAGAAGATACAAAAGAACTTGTAGGGATAGTTACAGAAACAGACATTGTAAATAAACCCACTGAAACACAATTAGCTCTTTTAATGACAAAGGAACCACAAACTACCACCCCAAAAGAAAATGTTGAAAACATCATTAATACCCTCTATAAAAATGGTTTTAGACAGCTTCCTGTCGTAGAAAAAAACAAGTTAGTGGGGATGATTACTATTGGGGACATTATTTCGAAAGTAATTTCCATCGCCTCTTCAGAAAAAACAATTAATGAGTATATGACTAAATCGATTTTAGGGGTCTGGCAGGAAACACCATTACCAATCTGCCAAAAGATCATGGACTTTGCCAAATCAGAATCAGCGATCATTTTTGATGATGAGGTAAGAATGGTAGGAATTGTGACAATGATTGATTTTGTCAAGCTCTTTGAAGCAATTCGAAGCGAAAAAATTGATGAAATGATCTCCGGTGAAGGAAAAGAAGGCAGCTGGGATTCTGTGTCAACAATTATCGTCCATACAAAAGATCTAACATTACCAAACATTCCGGTTAAAGAAATAATGACGAAGGATGTAATCACCACTTTTAGCAAAGCAACAATTAGCGAAGTAGCAAAGAAGATGAGCCGGATGGAACTCTATCAAATCCCTGTTGTAAACGCAAAGGGTGATGTCGTCGGGATTATTCGAGACTTCGACCTGCTTAAAGCCTATTCTTCCGACTAATTTCTAGTACAATAGAAGCCTTTTAACGCTAAAAAGGTGTTTTTTTCACCTTTTGAAACGAAAGATTAAAAAAATAACTTGTGCTTTTCAAGGTTACTCATATCAAAGATTTACAACTGTAACGGAGATCTTACACCATGTCCAAAAAAAACGAATCCAACGTAGTCTTCATTGGATCAAAAGGCGTAATGACATATGTCTTGTCATGTATAACACAATTAAATGAAGGCGATCAAGAATTAGTTCTTAAAGCAAGAGGACGAGCAATTAGCCGTGCCGTGGACACCGCTGAGATTATTCGCAACCGATTCATTACGGATGCGGTAATCAAGGATATCAAAATCTCAACAGAAACTATTGAGAGATCTGAAGGTGGTACTGCAAACGTTTCTGCAATAGAGATTACTATAGCAAAAGGCAAAAAGTAATCTTTGCAGAACAATTCCATTTTTTTTCTCTATTTGTTTTCTTTCCTTTTTTGTTTCTTCTTTTAGTGAAAGTATAAATATTCCAGTTTCATAGGTTAAAGAAGTCAGAGAGTCGAGCAATAAGTAAGGGCACTAACAATTCTCCTTTGCTAAGAGACCCATGAGTGGCATTTAAGCCGAGATTGTACATAGGATCAAATTTACCGCTATGTCCAAAATAAAGGCTGGCATTTTTCCCCAGTAAAATTTGTACTTCACCCATCCGTTCTATAACCTTGTTAGCCGTCGCGCCTTCTCCTAGTAAGAGGGGATATTTCTCTGGTGTGAAAACAAGCGCTAACTCACCCAGCTCTTCTTCACACCAGGTGAGCACACCCTCAAGTTTCCCGGGTTTAGGGTAAAGATGCACCACACGACCACTCCGTCCTCGATAATTTATAAGAGTGTTTAAACGCGCTTCAGCATCATTTGTTATTGTAATTGCTTTTTCTTCTAAGAGATCTTCTTGCCCGTGGTCTGATGTTAAAAAGACAACGGTTTTGTCTAAGATCGATTTATCAAGAGTTTGTAATGTTTTTAGGAATATTTCTTCAATATATTCAAGCAAAGTTTGATATTCAAAACTTTTTGTTGTATAGCGATGGGAGATAGCGTCAATTGAACCCAGATAAATATTTATAAGTCGTTGTTTGTCGGACGGCGTTTCGAGGACACGTTTTAAACTTGCAAAACAATCCACTAAGCTATAATAGCCAATGGTATAAGCATTATTTGTCAGAAAATTCGACAAACCACTATTAGCTATGTGATTTTCAATCAAATCAATTTGTTCAATGCCTGAATTTTTTGCAATAGGGAAATCACACCACAACCAATTTGTAACGCTTACACCTGCTTGAGCCAAACTAGCGGTACTATCTTTCGCTTCAAGTGTAAGAGTATCAACAATATTCCCAACCTCAGAAAAATAGATTTTATGTCCCAAAATCCCATGAGCAACTGGCATTTTTCCTAATCGCAAAGAAGGGATACAAGTACTGGTGATAGTCGGAAAAACCGAGGATAATGCCAAACCATTAGCTTTGAAAATCCTTTGAAATAAAGAGGAATAGGATAGAAATTGTTCCAAGCCCAGGGCGTCAATAATTAAAAAAACGATATTTGAGACGTCTTTTTCTTGAATGTTTCTCCAAAAAGATCTTTCTTTTAAAGAAGGTTCTAATGTTTCTTCTTGAGGGGGAGAATAACCAAACAAGGTTAAAGCTGTAGGGAGAACCTTTGAAATGTTTTGTTCCAAATCTGGTAAAAAGAGGTCCTTTCGAGAACCAAGTGGTTTTAAGGATAGAGGGTCGGGCAATTTTTAAGTCAACTCAATGAAGATAGTGATTTTTATACATATTGAAAAAGCTTTATGAAATAAAGGTGTTTTTCTATTTGTGAAGAAGAAAGTAATTTCTGCTTAAAAGAATTTTTAAGAAAAGAAAAGGCATTATTAATGCATGTTCAATCAAGTTTTAGAAAGAATTTCAGAGGAGTTTTCAGGCGCAAATGCTAAAGGGCTCATTAGTGGCATTGCACATTTCCACCGCATTCAATCTTCGCCCGGATTCCGGGCAGCGGCTAAGTTTTGTTATAACAAGCTCGTTGACTTTGGAATTCCTAAAGTCGAACTTCTTACTTTTCCAGCAAAAGGTAAGAACACCTATTGGGGGGTCCCTGTCCCTAAAGAATGGGTAATTAAACGTGCCTCATTGGACCTAATCGAACCAAAAGAAAAAGCAAAAAACCTTTGTAGATTTCTTGATGACCCGTGCTCAATTATTCAAAGATCAAAAGGCACACCAAAAGAAGGGATTACTGGGGAAGTAGTGATTTTGGAAAGAGGGTTAAAGGAAGAAGAAATTGAGAAACTAGACTTGAAAGGGAAATTTATCCTCACAGATGACCCTGATTTAAGAAAATTACGAGAAATTGCAGTGAAAAAAGCACAAGCAGCAGGGATAATTTATGATTTGGTGTCTGAATTTAAGCCTTTGCGAACGAGAGCAAACTTTCCTACCGCAAGAAGGTATACTTCATTCTGGTATGATGTACACGATTCCGAGGGGGACGCGCTTGGGTTTGTCTTATCAGCAGAATTAGGGGATGAACTCAGAGCATTAATAAAACAACAAGAAGAGAGAAGAAGAAAGGATAAGAAAGACAAAGAAGAATGCGCAGTTAAGGTTCATGCAGAAATAGACGCATATTTCATCGATGGGGCAATGGAAGTTGTAGAATTTTTCATCCCGGGGACAACAGATGAGGAAGAAGTATTAGCAGTAGCACACTTGTGCCATCCCAAACCAGGGGCAATAGATAATGCAAGTGGGTGTGGTACCTTAATGGAGGTTGCTCGAACATTACAAACATTAATTTCCACGAAAAAACTTCCACGACCAAAACGGGGAATGCGCTTTTTATTGATGGCAGAATTTACAGGCACGGTATGCTATTTAGCCACACATGAAAAAATTATCGAAAAATTTGTGGCGGGAATAAATGCTGACATGGTAGGGGCGGATCAGAGCATTGGAGGAGGGCGAACTTTGGTAATGGAGCGCACACATGATTCTTGTCCTTCTTTTGTGAATGATGTCCTAAGTGCCATACTCCACGAGAGAAGTAAAGAAGTGAAAAATTTCACCGGGACTGGGGCGTTTGCGACATTTAAATATGCAAACGACCAGCCTTTCTCAGGGGGTTCTGACCATTTCATTCTGGGATTTCCGGACATTGGGATTGGCACACCTATGCTCATTCAATGGCCCGACAGGTTTTATCACACAGGAGAAGATACCATAGAAAAAGTCTCTGAAGAAATGCTGGCTATTGTTGGCTCCCTTATTGGAACATATTGTTATTTTATTGCAAATGCAGGATATCCTGAAGTTCTCTGGTTGATACAAGAAGTCGGAAGTAAAGCAAGAGAACGGATAATACAGTTTGCTCGAGAATATGCCAATAGTATAGTAAAGAAGATGACTACAGAAGAGAAGCAAGAAGAGAAAGAAAAGCAAGCATATATGCTCATAAAGAATGTTGAAAAAAGAATAACCTTCCGAAAAGAGCGCGAAATTTTAACTCTCCGCTCTACAAAAAAACTCCTTTCGAAAGAACAGATGGAAAAAGAAGAAATTAAGAAACTATTGCACAATGAAGAAAAACTCATTATAGAGACGGCCAACAAAGAACTTGCACGATTGAAAAAAGAATTGATTGGACTTTTTGAATCTTTAAAATTAACACCGAAAGAACCGAATGGCGAAAAAGAATCACTCAGTAAAGAAGATCGAGAACTTATCCCTGTAAAGCAGTTCAGAGGACCGATAACCGGTTTGCACAGACTAACAATACCTTATGAAGAACTCCACAATTATGAAAAATTAATTGAAGAACACAAAGAGCTGACTAATACAATTGACGCCGCAATCTTTTGGATAAATGGAAAACGGACTTTTTCGGAGATTTGTGCTCTTGTTGAAGCTGAGCTAGGCAAGGTAGATGAAAAATTCTTGTTTAAAATATTAAGCTTCTATGAAAAACACCGACTAATAAAATTGAAAAAGAAAGAAAAAAAGGGGAACTAATGGAGTTTTAAGCCACAATTGTTACAGAATTTATCATCGGGGCTAACGACTTCTCCACAACCGGGGCAACGATCCGCACTGGGAGCAGGTGCTACTTCTTGCGTTGTTGCTTCAATTGCAGGTGGGGGTGCATAGCGACTTCCTTTTTGAGCCTTGATCTTTTTGGTAATACAGTCCAATCGGACATGCTTTGTTTCTTTTCCTTTGTAAATCATCTCTGCCCAATACACAGGGAAGAAGAGAATTTTCTTGTCAGTAATAATTAACTTTTCAAATAGAACGCGTTGCACACTTTCGGGTTTTGTAGTATATTCTTTAATAACTTCTGCCAGTAATTTATCAATGTCATAATACTTTGAGGGGACCATCTTTGCTTCGGTGGTTAGGAATTGCTTTGTAATTGGTTTTAAATCAACGGAAGGAAGAGATTCGGGGTTAACTTCTTGTCCTTTGTAATTTCGAGCTTCCATGATTTTCTTAACCACATGGACATGTTCTATTCCTTTTAATTGAATTTCAGGCTTACCTTTTTTGATAGCAGCTTCTCCTTTGGAAAACAAGCCATTGAAAAACCCTTTCTTTTTAGGCGTTTTAATTTCCACTTCCGTTTCTTCTTCTGAAGGTTTCTCCGGAACGATGAGTTCCTCACCTAAGATGAAAACAGAAATAGTGTCATCTAAAAGATCGATATCATAAGTCCGCTCGGTAAGATAACGAAGTTCGTATTCGCCACCGATTATCACATAAGGTTCAAAACTCTTCTTGATTTCTTTAACTACAACTTCCTCAGGCTTGGGTCGTTTAAAGAACCCCTTGAAAATGGCGGCCTTCTCTTTCGTGAAAAGCTGTTCCGCATCTGTTTGAGAAATGGAAGATTCAGCTACAAAATATTTCGTTTCTGGAATTTCTTCAATGCGTTCTGCATTCGGTCCATCTAGACGATAATCATACTCATCAGTCATTTTTACATACAACCAGTAATTCTTTATGAACTAAAATATTACGAACTTATTGAAAAAGATAACTGATTCCAGCTTTAGAAAAGTGACTGATTAAGATGTTGGCGGGTGTTTTTGTGTGGCAAGGAACGTTTGAACTTTTGTAAGAATATCATCTCGAATGTATGTGGGAAAGGGACCTGCTGTAGCAATTTTATAGGATGCTGCAGATGCAGCAACAAGTCCTGAATAATAAGCATCCACTGTTGCAAGATATGTTAAAAGGAAAGCAACAATAAAGGTATCACCAGCACCCGTTTCATCAACAATCGTTGTTGGGAAGGCCGGAATATCGATCCTCTGGTTATGATGAAAAATTATTGCACCTTTATGAGCGCGGGTAATAATAAGAAAATCCAAGTTAAAAGCCAAAACAGTGGCAATAGCGTCAGCAAGCTTTGTTGAGGATGTAAGACATTTAATTTCATTATCATCAACTTTTAAAATGTCTATATACGGGAGGATTTCTTGCAAATCCACCTGTGACTTTAAGACAATGTGACCTTTTTTCTTATCTACACTCCGAGTAAAACCTTGAGCATCCAGAGAAACCAATTTATAATGTTTCCGAACTTGAGAAATCAATTCAATGGGGATTTCGTTAAAAACAGGCCCGAGATGGACACATGAAATTGACAGGTAGGCAGTTGGAATTTCTGAAAAAGTTATTTTTTCTGACGTTGCAAGAAGTCTTTGAACTCTCCGGCCTTTTGGGGTATAACGATTTTCAAAAACCATGGATGATTCGCCTGAAATTTTGAACCCCCGGAGATCAGGCCCTAAAGAATGCAAAGTCTTTAAATTATTTAGGTGAAAATCAGTACCAACTTTAGAGACAATTCCTATTGATTCTTCTAAAGCTTTTGCTATTGCTGCAGCATAGACAGGAACACCGCCAATATAGCGACTCTCTTTTTTAGATGGTGAAATGATGATGTCTTCTGTGATACTGCCAATAACTACTAACTTCATCCCAGATATGGAAAGATTTAACCATTCAAAAACTATTCGAAGAGAAAGAGAGGTTTCAAAACACAATGCTTTAGTAAGAAAAGGAGTCTATTGTTTATTTATTAAGATAACAAAAAAACGTGATGAATGTGTTCATTCCAAAACACATTTTAAAAGAAAAAGAGCCATTGCATCCTCTGCCACCAAAAATAGAAAATCTCGAAGCGGTTGCAGCACAAAATGAACTTAATGCTCTTTTAAAGAGAGAAGACATTAGTGCTAATGCTCTGCCTTCGGAAGAAAAGAAACCGATTGTTCTTCTTTTACATGGCTATGGGTCATCAAAATGGCTCTACATTGAACCGTATTTTGGTACCTTTGGATGGTTGCGAGATTATCACTTTCGGCCAAAGCCCAAAAGTTTTGGGTGGCATTCAAAACCACCACCCAGTCACATGTATCTTCCCTTTGCCTATAGTATTTCACCAATATTAAAGGTTGAAGGACTATTCGTTAGACTCATGAGAAAGAGAATTGATGTTATAACCTATAGTCAAAAAGAACCTTTTGGGGACATTAACCTTTCAGCAAATGAATTAAAGGAAATCTTAGATGGGATAAAACGAGTTTATGGTGAAAGAAGGATACTTGTAGTGGGGCACTCGAGAGGGGGGATTTGTATTCGCAAGTATTTGGAACAGAATAAAAACGAACTCATTGAAAAGGCAATTTTTTTAGGAACGCCACATAGGGGAACTAATCTTACCAATCTCTTCTTCCTTAAACAACCACTTATTAAGTTGCTAAATGAATCAAATTTGAAACGTTTTTGGGACATTACAGGAAGACGGAGAGTTACATCTTTAAAACCAGAACAACTCTCAACAAATAGTAAATTCTTATTAGATCTAAAAGATCGAGAACAAACGCCAAATGTGAAGTATATTTTTATCGCAGGAAACTGTGCAACTTATGCACACATTTATTCTTGGAAGATTGAGCAAACAGTTACGAAAAGAACAATTAAACACATCTTTTCTACAAAGGAAGGTGACGCAGTCAACATAAAAAACAATGAAGGGAAGAAAAAGGAGAAGGTTTATCACTGGCTTGCCAAGCCAAAAAAAATCTTGACAATTTTCGAGGGGGTACTTCTGCCGGAGTTTGCTCAAGGAGATGGAATGGTCTCATTAAAAAGTGCCCTTTATGGCGAAGCGGATGAGAAAATCATTTTTAATGTCAACCATGAAGAGTTAGCCGTGTGTGAGCCTTTAGAAAGAAAAATCTTGAAGGAACTAACAAACTTTAACCCTAAATAGGGTCCAGTTTTCTCCCACAATTAGGGCAAACAGTATCAGTCGGATAAACAATATGCCCACATCGTTTGCAACGACTAATCCTTTGACTTGGTTCTAAAGGTGTTGTTGTAACCGGCGCCAGTGGTTTCCCGCAGTTTGGGCAAACAGTTTGATGTGGGTAGACAATCGCATTACAACGCCCACAACGAGCTGTTCCGGGGGGAGAGCGTCCTGCGGGGGATGGTTTCCCTTTTGATTTTCTTGTTGGTGGTGCTAGAATCCGTCCACAATTACTGCAGCGGGTTTCATAATCATAAACAATTGCACCACAACGAGCACATTTAGCAACATTAGCTTTAGAG
>Ga0164310_10000254_pt1 | contig 27407 bp, 22 predicted proteins | sample GuaBasSedimGuay1_FD_121795 | JGI IMG/M metagenome (GOLD analysis project Ga0164310, IMG submission 121795) | Subseafloor sediment microbial communities from Guaymas Basin, Gulf of California, Mexico - Guay1, Core 4569-9, 0-3 cm | ecosystem: Environmental > Aquatic > Marine > Hydrothermal vents... | reverse complement strand
TAGCGTCTGATATGGAGGGGGTCAGAGTTGATAGTCATAGAGCCAGGTTTGACAGTCACCAGCCCTTCATAACCGAGTTCAATTGCTTTCTTGATTGCGGTCTGATTGTAACTTCCATAAGGCCATGCGAAGGTGCGAACCCTGACTCCAATCTCCCTTTCAATAATTTCCCTTGACCTCCCTAGTTCATCCTCCAGAAATCTATCATAATTCATATATCCACGGTGTTTCGGGTTAGCCATGTTGGGATGGCTCAAACTATGACTACCTATCTCTATGCCTTCTCTGTGGAGTTCCCTGAGTTCCTCCCAGGTGAGTGCTCCACTGCCATTGCTAATAAAATTTGTATATATAAACAGGGTCGCGGTGAAGCCATACTTTTTGAGTATAGGATATGCCCTGGTGAGGAAACTGCGATACCCATCATCTACGGTGATTATAACTGGCTTTGCGGGAAGTACCGTTAAGTTTTTGTTATAGACCGCATCTATGTATTCACCAAGGGTAATGGTCTTATAACCATTCTCGTATAAATAGCGCATCTCCTCCTCAAACTGATGGACTGAAATCTCATAGGGATTTCTGGGTATATCAACGAACCTGTGATACATAAATATGGTTATCTTGAAGTTCTTCATAAGTATCTCATCAATCCTGCTTATGGTCATAAATAACTTATCATCTGGCTCCGATTTTAAAAATTGTATGGGGCTTAACTGCAATTTATTGTGCATTGAACCGATTTCATAATCAGACAATTCAGATTTTATGAACATCACCTCGTTATCTCTTATCTTTAGATATTGAGTGTCATGAGGGATGGATTCAGAAAATATAATACCCGGTTTCTCTTTGTAGATTACGGTTTCATATGGAACAGAGAAAGCATTGAGGGGCGTAAGTTCTATTGAGTTTGCAAGCGGAAATATCAGATTGATTATAATAAATATAGAGAGTGTTGCATTTTTCACTATATTTGTAGCGATTTTTTGTCTCATATTATATATTCTATCCTACAATCAAGGGATTGAGAGTAATTCATCAATATGCATCTGAGCAAGTGGGATGTAGGGGCTATCTTTAGCGCTGGCGATGAATTGCCTCCAGTGTTTCAGGGCATTGATATCGTCATCAAGCTGTTCATAACATAGAGCAATATTCCAATGGGCTTCTGAGAAGTTGGGCTTTGACCTTAATGCCTTTTCAAATTTCTCAATTGCCTTCTCATACTTACCCTGTAGATATAGGATACTGCCGAGATTGTTGAGGGCTTTGTAGTAGTTTGGTAGCAATTCCAGTGCCTTTTCAAACTCTTCTTTAGCAGTGAAGTAGAGTTTTTTCTCCTTATAGACCAATCCAAGATTATTATGGGCTAAAGCATTGTCGGGGTCTATCTCAAGTATATCCTTGAATGTGGCGTATGCCCTGTCAACCTCGCCTTCGTCTAAATACCTGTTCCCCTTCTCAAGCAACTCCTCAATCTTTTCTTCATCTTTCTTGTCAATGTCGCCTCCTGTTGCTGACAGAGGAATAATAAAAGAGAGTATTAGAACTAATGTTATAAATGCTAAATTCCTGATAAATCTCATCCGGTTCCTCCAGGTAGTAAATAGTTATAGAAAGGTATTCTCATTCTATATTTTCATTATCTTCTGATATCATCTTAACGAATTTATCTACAAGTTCTGGGTCAAACTGTTTTCCCTTCTCATTTATCAGGACTTCAAGTGCCTTGCTCTTGGGAAGTGCGTCTCTGTGTCTTCTCTTTGATATCATGGATGAGTAACTGTTGCATATGGAGACAATCTTTGCCTCAATTGGTATTTCGTCACCCTTAAGACCGTCAGGGTATCCCTTTCCGTCCACTCTTTCATGGTGGTATCTTACGATATCAAGAACCTTCTGGGGCAGTTTTACTTTTTTGAGGAGGTTATACCCAAGAGTTACATGCTTCTGCATCTCCTTCTCTTCCTCTCTGGTATAGGAACCCATCTTCTTCAAAACGTATTCACTGACACCTATCTTACCTATGTCATGGAGTATTGAGCCGATGAGTAGATTTTTCATCGCCTCTTTCCCCAACCCAATGTTCTCACCGAGTCGTAGGGCGAGGCGGGTCACATTCTCACTATGCCCTCTTGTGAATGGGTCTCTCGCCTCCAGTGAGAATATCAAAGCCCTTATGGTGCCGTTGAACGCCTCTCTCAGCTCATCAAAAAGTTCAGAATTGGAGATGTTGATGCCAAGTTGTAGAGAAAGGGAGAAAATCATATTTGCTTCATCTTCTGAGTAGTCCTTGCCGGTTACTTTCTCACCAATGAAGACAAATCCAAGTAATTTCTTTTTGAACTTAATTCCAACAATCAGGTCAATCTTATCTCTTCTAAGCAATTCAATCTGTTTTGGTGAAAATAACGACCGCGCTTCCTCTATCTTGATTAAATCGGTTTCTTTTAGTAGGGCTTTAACAAAGTGTGAATCCTCCTTAAATGTCATATTTCTGAGTTCCTCTGATATATCGCCACGATGGTTTTTATACACGAATTTGCCCTCATCCTTCTTGATAAGATATATTATTGCCCTATCAGTTCCAAGCTGTCCAACAGTGATAATTAAAAATTTCCTCAGTATTTCAGTTAGTTCAATTGATGATGATAGTTCCCTGGTGGCGATATATAGTGTTTCCAACTCCTGAACTCGCCTTTCCAGTTCAGCATTGAGTTCCGCAAGTTTCTCTTTCGTCTCGGTTGAGTCCGCTTCTGCCTTGAAACTGTCAAGACGAATTGCTAATGCGATGAGTCGGGAGATGGTATCAAGCATTGCAATATCATTTGCCTTGTATTCTGCACCCAATTCTCTTCTTCCCAGAAGTAGAATTGCATCCAGCTTTCTATTTGAGATAATGGGGATAATAATCTCACAATCTACCTTCAGTAAGCACAGATACTCATTTTCATAATCCTCGCCTAATTCACTGACCTCAATTATTGACTTCTTGAGAAGCGACAGTTTTGAGATATTCTCCATCTCTTTTGTGTTCAGTGAACTCAGGTAGCCCTCACCAGCACTTATGTGCTCAACAATGCCCTTCAAGTAAGCAGATATAGGGATGAATAGAAGGTCTTCAATTGATAACTGGTCTTTGAGAGTGTTTAATGCCAGTTCTATTGTCTCGTTAAGGGGCTTAAAATCTGAGATTGACTGAAGTATGTTTGTCATCACATTGAGGTAGATTGATATGTTTTCACGCATGTATAGCTCTTCTTCCTCCTCTTCTGCTACCAGTTCCTCAGGCAGACCATCCCTCAATGCCTTTACCGCATCTTCCTCATTGTTAAAGATTCTGAAGTAATCCATAACATCAAGTGATTTGAAGACCTTTTTCACCCTGTTGGGTAAATTTATCAGAACTATGTCCCCATTCTTCTTCCTGAAATCTCCCACACTTGATAGAAGCACTCCCATGGCGGCACTTGATATGAAATCAACCTCTTTGAAGTTAAGAACCAGCCGGGTGTGACCTTCCTTCAGGCAGGCATTGAACAGTTGAGATAATCCATCAGCACCTTCAATGCCAAGAGTGCCCTTCAGGGCGAATATACTTATCCCATCTTCTAATTCTCTGGTTAAATCAATGTTCAATTCCTTCATCGCCATCTCAACCTTCTACCTTCCTAACTTCTGGAGAAGTCCTTAACCATCTTTACTCTGTTTCTTCCTTCGGGTGTTGAGTCGAAGGTTACTTCATCCATTAGTGCCTTAATAAGTGGAATACCGAGACCTCTCTTACGCTTTTTCTGAATTATATTATTAATAGTCACCTGACTCAGTTTTTCATTATCAAATGGCTTACCTGAATCTGTTATAGTTATTCTTACTAAACTCTCTCTGATGGTGATAATAATATCAATATAGTTGCCCTTCTGATATCTATATGCATGCTCTATGCTATTTGCACACGCCTCATATATCACTAACTCTATGGTATCTAAGTCCTCTTCCGAAAGTGGCATATGTTTACCAATATCCCTCACGAACTTTCTCAACTTATTCAATTCAGTTAGTTCGCTTGGAATTCTTATAGAAAACTGCTGTATAGGCATAAATTACACCTAATCAAATATATCAAATTAACATTTAAATGTTTTTCCATTTATTATTTAAATTTTAACATTTATTTTTGTTTTACTGTCTGCTTAAAACCAACAATTGTGAGGTCATCCGATAAGCTGTCATCTCCTGTAAACTCTTTTATCTCGTTGAATATTTTCTCTATCTGTTCTTTAAATGGTAGGTTAGCAATAACTCTGATTATATTGACCAACCTACTCTCGCCAAATTCTTCTCCACCTTTTGATGTCGCCTCGGTAACACCATCTGTGTATAACAATATCTCATCACCGGGATTCAACTTTATCCGAACCTCCTCAAGCCGTTCATCATACATATCAGGGGAGAATAGAAATAGGGGTCTTCCATTGCTTTTGATGGTCTTTGCTTCTCCCGTCTCTTTCCGATATATGATGGGGAAGGTGTGCCCCGAGTTTGCGAAGGTGAATGTTCGTGTGGGGTGATGGTATAGCCCGTATATAGCAGTGGCAAATCGTTTCTTCTGGAAGTCAGGAGTTATAAGGTGATTGGTTTCAGATAGCACCTTCTTGGGTTTAAGATATCGCCTTGCCTGACTTCTTATTAAGCCCCTGACCAAGGTAACTGCTAATAGACCACTTATCCCCTTCCCTGATATATCCACAATTATTATTCCCAGATGACCCGCTCCAAGTTCCATAACATCAAAGAAGTCGCCCCCCACAGTGTATGCACTTTTGCATATTCCATATATCTCAAGTCCAGCGAGTTGTGGAAATTTTTGTGGTAGTAAGCTCTGTTGTATATCCCTGGCAACCTCAAACTCCTTCTTAATCAATTCCCTCTCTAATAGCTCCTTCTGCGCCAGGTGCAGTTGGATTGCCATCTCATTGAACGACCTTGCCAGGGTCCCGAGTTCGTTCTTTGACTTTATGTCAACCCTTGCTTCAAGGTTTCCGCTACCTAATTCCTTTGCCGCTCTTACCACCTTCATTATCGGAGAAACAATCCTCTGTGAAAGGGAGAATGAGGACAATAACCCTATGATAACTGCAATTGAGGCGAGAATTAAAATTGTGTTCCTTACGCTCGTTATGGTCTCCTTGAGTGATGATGTGGAGTATGTCGCTCTGACCTGTCCAACAGTTATTCCACTCTTCACAATTGGTGTTATCACAATTAGGTCGTTTTCTATAGTGCCAATGGTCTCGCCTTCGTTTAATTTAACATCCTCATCTACCTTCTTTATGTTCTCAAACGCCTTAAACTCCTTGTTCAGTTCAGTTGCTATCAGTGAACCCCTTATTATCCCATTTCTGTCTATTATTATAACATCCTTGCAATCTGGGTTATTTTCCATCACATCAATACATAGGGGGTATAGTGTTAGTATTGATTCAGATTTAGGGAGAAGAATTGCTCCGGCTGCTGTTGCAGCCACACCCCTGGTTTGAGCCAGTGTCCGCATAGTGAACTCTTTCTTGAGGATTGCCTTTGTGTTCTGAAGGGTATAGGTGCCGAGAATAATTGCAGAGATTATAACACTCAGTGAGAAGAGAGCAGCGGTCTCCATCCTAAAAGAAAACCATCTCTTAAAAATATTTTTCATTCATTGAGACCTTTTAACTCTTTCTCCGCCCTATCTATTAAACCAAGAGCACTTGGATTATCCGGGTCAATTTTGAGAATCATCTTCCAGTATGATATGGCGCCCTCCAAATCACCCGTTCCATATTTCTCAATACCGTAATAATAATAAGATTGTATCAGCACTTCAGATGTGTCTTTGTAATCACCATATTTACCCATTACAATCTCAAGTTCCCTTATCGCTCCTAACATATTGCCAGCGTTGTAGTTCTCTATACCCCTGGTGTAGTGCTCTTTTATCTCTGCGGTTATCTCCGGCGGTTTCTCCATCTCTGCAATAAGTCCATTAATATAGCTTATCATCTGGCTTATTTCGTGTTTAGAAGGGTCCAACCTCTGTGCTTCTTTATAGTATCTCAGTGCTTGGTAGTAGTTGCCAATTTCTAAATGTTTTCTTCCCTTGTCAACTAACTCCTGTATTTCCTTTCTCTTTCGTTCTTCCTCTGCTCTCTTTTTTATTGCTTCTTCTATAGTGGTGATATAACCCTTCGCACGACCGTTATCCGGGTCTATTGATAGGGCATCATTGAAACTCTTGAGTGCTTTTTCATAATCACCATTACTGTAGTAATCACGACCATTCTTTATGTATTCTTCAACCTTAGCAGTATTTAATAGAGCAATCGCCTCTTTACTTTCAGGTTTTATGTCAAGGGCATTTAGAAAGCACTCTATAGCCAGGTCAAACCTCCCAATGCTCATATGGTATCTACCCTCCCTAGTCCACCTTTCATAACGCTCCTGCATCTTCTCCTTTTTATATCTGTCTGCACTTATATAGAATGTGACATCAAAAAGGTGAGTTTGTCCACTCTCCCTCATTGCGAATGCGTAACTTATGTCGTATTGCATCAAGGAGTAACCAAATCCTATTATTGGTTGTTTATCCATTAAACCGCCTCTGATGGAAACCGCGGAATGTGGTTTCACCTCCAGACCAATATAGGGCTTAAGAAAATCCTTCGTTATGAGAATGTCACTGAGGATAGCCATTTTTCTGAATTTTGAAAACTGGAAATCAAATGCCATACCCAATCGTAATTTATATGGCTTTGAAATGCACATAGAAAAGCCAAATGAGGGTAAAAAACAACCTCTCTCAAGCGGGGAGGACGCGGGGAAGGTGAGCAATCCAATGTTTGGTATCATCTCCTCATCCTTCTCATCACCAAAATATCTAAATATGTAATTGAATCCACCTCCCAGGGATACTTTCTCAGCGATGAGAAATGAGTATTCAAGGTGTATGAAATTGTAAGAGATGTCTGTGGTATCAATAAGATTACCATTGTTGTCCCTTAACTCAATGTCATCTACCCACGACCTGTGGAAGAGAGCACCCAGAGAGCCATACGGATAGAAGGTGAGAATACTTGCGCCATTGAAAACCTGCATGTCGAAGTCAACAAGTCGGCAATAACCTATTGTTGCTCCTGTTCTGGTGATGACCGATGATGAGGCGGGATTATAGATGAGTGAGTCAGTGCCACCATAGTAGCCGGTGTAGGCACCGCCAAGACCAACTGCTCTTGCTCCATACAAATTGTAGATTGATTCACTTAAGTAGTATGAGTATTCAGAAGAGAGGATATGTGATGGGATGATGGAAAATAAAAGGTATGAGATAATTAGAGTTAAGTGATACTTATTCATTTCCCTCGTTTATAAATAGTTTGAATGTTTTTATCTCCCTCTTTTCTGAGATGCTTCCCACTGCTTCTGCTTTAAGGAGGTAGAGTCCCGGCTCTCTTACATTACAATTAATATCCGCATTGAAACGCTCCATCAGTTCTCCACCTGCTGATAGTTTCTCATTTTCTACAATGACTGCCAATCTCTTACCCGATAGGGCATATATATCTATGGTGACTTCTATCTCCTCGTTGGAACTATTATTTATATATATATTTATTGTAGAGTCCATACTTGACGGATTGGGGAAGGCAAAGAAATCGCCAATCATATCAGCATAGATGGAGAGGGGATAAAAAAGAATGGGTAAGATAAAAACATAAAATACTACTATTTTAGGGACCTCTCTCATAATACATATACTGTGTAACTCTTTCTTCATTTATATGTTATCATAGTGAAATAAAGGGGTCAATGAGGTGAGTTTTAATCAGTTATACCGTATTGATGAACTACTGCAACATTGCTAGGATGATTTAGTAGTTTATCGGTTAGAACAGTTACGGTTTCCACCCTTCCATCTCTTTTTTCTTCTCCATCTTCTCTCTCAAAGTCCTTATCATTCCCAGCATCTCTTCCTGGAATGTCTCCTCAAAGACGATAAATTTGCCCATCTGAACAGGGGTTAGTATAGTATTTATCTGGTCTATTATACTCTTCTTACCCTCTATCAGTTCCTCCTCAAGATTTGTAAGCTGGCTTATATAGTTGTTTATAGTGCTTTCGGTGATATTGTCGTTCTTTATATCAGCTCTTAGATTCTCTATCAGGTTCATTCGTTCTTTCAGGTGTTCCCTCCTTAACGCCTCCAGTTGTTTGTAGAGTGCGAAGAACTCAATCGTCTGTTCATATTCAAGCTCTAATATGTCAGTGAGTTTCCATATCTTCAGCATCTCTAATTTTTCCTCTGGTTTCTTTATTTCAGGCATAATCTCCCTGGGTGGTTGAGAGAGAATGGTTGAATATAGTGATAGAATACCTGTAATTAAAGTTGTCAATAAATACCTTTTAATCATTATTATCTCCTTTCATGAAATTCTCATCACCATTCAAACTCTTATATACCACCGAAGAGGTCCTCTGCCTCCTCTTCCTCAATGGCTTTTATATACCTATATCCCCCTGCTTCCTTAGTCATCTCCTTTATAATTGCATATTCAATATCTGACAGTTCACTCTCGGTAATTCCACCACCTATAACCAATACATAATCGCCGTCTTCCTTAGACCTAGTGAAATATGATATACCAATGTCTTTCTCCTCTTCACCTATGTTCTCCGCTACTTCGGTGAGAATATCGGATGCGACCTGAGGGTCAAGCATGCCAAGATTTATGGGTATCAGCGGGTCGGGATTTTTCATCTCCACTTCTATACCCGTCTCAACTGCTATCATCTCACGAGCAGGTTTTGTAGTTTCGCTTACACTTACTTCTCTTTTCGCCTCAAACTCGTGCCCCGCTAAAACCCCTGATTCAGATTCACTGGAGACCTCGTCAGAAATAACCTTGAACCTCCTGGTAACCGCTGGAGAAGTAATAGTTCTTCCCTCCACGACCTCCTTCTCCCTCATCGCAGTGGCTTCAATCTCGCCTCCTTTTTCATACTTCTCTTCTATCAACTCTGGTTCTTCTTTCTTTGGTGGGGCTGTCATATCAACTACTCCGGTCTCCTTCTCCTCCATAGCAATAAGACCCTCTTCTTTCTCTGCTTTCCAGGATTTATTAAGAGTGATTATTATACTTATGGTAATAATGCAGGCGGCGAGCGGAACAGCCCATTTAAGCCAGCCCATCTTTTTTACCTTTGATGGGTGTAGTTCCTTAACCTTTATAACTGGTTTCTCAGTCTTCTCCTCAATCCCTTTAGGTTCAATTACTTCTATATCTTTCTTAACCTCTTTTTCTTCTTTTACTTTTCTGGGGGATTTTTCAATCAATTCACCAAAGTTCGTCTCTTTGATGGAGTGTATTCTTTTCAGGATACTTGTTGAAAGGTCGCTAATAAAATCAGCACGGGGACTTTTTATCTTTGCTTCCTTTATGATTGCCAGGAGGTTTCTGGTCTTCTTTAGATGCTCTCTACATACGGGGCACTTCTTGATGTGTTCACCTATATGTTGCTCTATATCATTGAGGGTGTCTGTATTCGCACCTTCATCTATGAGCGACCTTATGTATTCGCAATCCATCCTATCAATATCTTTATCTCCTTCTTTCATATCAAATCGTCCAGTAGGTCCCTAAGTTTACTTAGGGCAAATGAAAGGTTTGCCTTCACTGCACCACTACTTATATCAAGCATCTCCGCCGTTTCCTTTACAGTAAAACCATTTATGTGCCTCATGATAAATACCTCACGCTGTCTATCGGGCAGTTTCCTCAGGGCTTGATTTATTCGCTCATTAAGTATTGTCGCCTCTGTGTTTTTCTCTGGTCCTACAATATTGTCTTTTATCTCCACAATATCCTCTATATTCACCTCCAACGACCTTCTCTTCAGGGTTTTTAAGTAGTTCTTTGCTGTGTTTGCAGCGATGGAGTGTAGCCAGGTTGTAAACTTGGAAAGACCCTTAAATGTATGCGCCTTGAGGAATAACTTGATGAATGTCTCCTCAGTAATATCCTCCGCAATGGTCCTGTTCCTGACAATACCATAGGAAATATTATAAACCCTTGTTTGATGCCTCTCCACAATCTTTGCAAATGCTTCTTCATTACCACTGATAAACCGCTCAAGTAATTCTTCATCGCTTTCAGATGTTTCACCATTCACTTGCCCTTCTCTATATTTTTGACACATAGAAATGCGTTATGGTTTAAAGGTCTCAGACCTCAAAATTACCTGCTCAGGTCTGTAGAGGATTATTATGCATTCTATCGGGTCTAATCCTTCCCTTCTTTCTTTATCTTCTCTATCTCTTTTTCCGCATCGTGGATTTCCTTCTCCAGGGCTTTGACCTCCTTTATAAGTTTTTTTATCTCCTTGTCTTTGAGGACATCTTCTTCGCCCTTGGATACGAGCTCATATATCCTTCCGCCCATCTCAAAGAAGTTATCGCGAATCTTGCGTTGAAGCCCGATGATGCTTATTCTGAGACGTGCAATCTGTGTTATATCGCCTGTCTTGTCAAGAAAAGTAGATATGCCCGATTTCGCCGCATCTAATCCTTCGCTTAAACCCTTCTGGACTTTTTCCCATAAACTTTCCATTATATTCCAACCTCCTTCCTCTTACGAATTATATTATCTATCAAGCATAATACCAAGAGGACAATTCTCACATCTTGGTTCTTTCTTCAGGCAATAGTTCTTACCGATATTTACCAGCAATGCATGGTATTCATTGTAGATTCTGGTATCTTTTGGCAGGGTTTCAATGAACAACTTCTGAATGTCATCGTATTCATAATCATCATCTATAAGCCCATGCCTTGAGAGTATTCTAATGGTGTATCTATCTACGACGAATACGGGCTTCTCCGCCGCATACAGGATTATGCTGTCTGCGGTCTCTTTTCCTATGCCCCAGATGGATAATAGTTCAGCGCGAAGTTCGTCAACTGGTTTTTTGAATAGTTCATTTAAATCATAGCCATAGTTCCTTTTGATGTGAATTGCTATCGCTTTCAGTTTCTTCGCCTTTTGATTGAAATAACCGGATGGTTTTATCAGTTCAGATATATCTTTGATGTCAGCACTGACGATGTTCTCAATACTGAAGAGACCAGCTCCCTTGAGATTTTCTATTGCTTTCCTTACATTCTTCCAATTTGTGTTCTGGGTGAGAATAGCACCAACAATGACTTCCCACGGTGAATCCGCAGGCCACCATTTCTGGGGTCCTAACTCTTCAATAAGGGTATTATATGCACCCTGAATGAAGTCCTTCTTCTCCACACCGATTATAAAAAGTGATTACGCGCCTTTAAGAAATGAGCGGATATCTTTCTCCATTCTGGATAGAAACCTCTTGTAGAACTTCCCGTGTGGTATCCTAACTACCAGGGTGAATAGCATATCGTCAAGAACCATAGGTCTTAGAACTATCTTGCCCTTGCCATAGAGGGGAATGGTAACCTCCGTTGGTTCACCGTCTATTATTTCAGAAAGTCGTAAGAAAGCCATCTTGGCGATGAGTGATGCCTCCTCTGCCAGTTCATCAGGTATCTTCCCACTCCCTTTGGAGATAATAAGCCCTTCGCCATCTATCACAAACGCGTATTCGTAACCGTTTGAGACGATGTTTCTCAGTATCTTTTCTAGCACTGATTTCTTTACCATTTTATTTGAATTTTTGATTTCGGTTCTTTCCATTAATACCTCCACAGAGAACATCTTTATAGTATTTATGTAAGTTATGATTTGAAAATACAAATATTATCTCTTTCATATTATCAGAGATTAACTATTATTGCAATATTTTTGTATTTAATTATATATCCCCTTTATGTATTGTGATTGAAATTAAATTTTATTATCATATCTTGAAATCGGAGGTATCATGATGAGAGATTATCTTCTTATAGCATCTATTGTTATTTCAACCAGTTTTTGTTATTGCATGTATCCAGTAGTATCTGTTAGTGAGGATGTATATGGGAATATCTTAAAGTTGGGAGAGGCAGATGATACATATGTTCTTGCAAGAGTTGATGGAAGTTACTGGATTCTGACAAGCGACGATAAGATAGAGAGATTATTGGTGGGGTGCGAACAAATCTTTGAGTATGACCCTGAGATGTTCTATTATTTAACTGATGTTCAACCCGATGAAATTGTTGGTGATGCAAGATCTCAATTAGTTTATAAACGGGGAAACATAAATGTTATAAAGACCGAAATTCTCATTGATAGTGCTGTCTCTGAAATTTTTACTCTTTTAGTGCCTTATCCATTGTCAAAGTGGGGATACTCAGGCGTTCAAGATAACCTGCCGAAGCAGATGAAGAAGAACGATGACATTCAGGAGCTGGTTAATAATGTTAATAAGAGTGAAATTGAAAATACTATACAAGACCTGGTCGCCTTCACCACCAGATATGACTGGACTGTAAACTGCCATAAGGCAGGTGAATATCTCTACTATAAATTCATCTTCTATGGTGTGATGGTTGACAGCATCAGTTATATTGCGGTAAGCATAAACAGTATGTCCACCCCTGCTACAAACAAAATGTTCGCAGTGGGAGACAGTGGTTTAGTACTTCATACTGAAGATGGGGGACACAGTTGGGACGAAATAGAGATTGAGGGTGTCTCATCAGACCTTAACGAGATATTTTTTGTTAATAGTTCTCTGGGGTGGATATGTGGTAGGAATGGCACGGTATTGCTTACAGATAATGGAGGGCAGAACTGGCTTGATAGAAGTTCGGATGTGGATGCCATTCTGGAGGGAATATGGGGCAACAGCACGGGTTTTGTGTGTGCATGTGGGAGCCCTGGTGTGATAATTCGCTCTGGTGATTTTGGAAACTCCTGGCTTACCTGTGAAACGGGGACTACATCATATCTATGGGATGTTGCATTCTCAACGGACAGGGAGATGGGTATTGCAGTGGGTTCAGATGCTACAATACTGAAGAGCGTTGACGGTGGTGCAACATGGAGTGAGATACCAGCGCCTGCTCAGGTGAGATACTATACCATAACCTTTGATTACCTTGATAGACCCTGGATAGGTGGTGAGGATGGCACACTATTCTATAGTGATGATGGTGCATCAACCTGGAAAGAGGTGGAGATTCCCACTGATATGGCGGTGAGGGATATTGTTACCTCTGGTGGCAGGGTCTTTCTCACCGGTGATTTCAGTGCTATTTTTAAGAGTGTGGATAATGGATTATCGTGGGAGGTCATTGACCTGCCCTACGGCTTTCAGTCCGCCTGTGGATTTGTGGGTGACAAGGTATGGACAGGTGGCGCGCTTGGAAGTATTTATCTATATACAGATGATTTTGTCTATTGGCAGGGAAACAATATTGACCCTACTGACCATCACTCCTGGGAGAACATTATAGGCATAATTGAGGGTGAGCTTGGCAGAAGCCCATATATCATGATGAGTGCTCATTACGATTCAACATCGGAGATTCCCTATGAGTATGCTCCGGGGGCAGATGACAATGCCAGTGGAGTGGCATCGGTGGTGGAATGCGCACGAGTCCTTGCTGAGACAACACCGAAGAGGACCATAAAGTTCTTACTTCTCTCGGGTGAGGAGCTGGGGCTGTTGGGTTCTGCCAGATATGCCATATTCAATATGCCTCCAGATGAGGAATGCCTGGGGGTGATAAACTACGATATGGTCGCCTTTGTGGATGTTGAGCCCGAAGACCTTGATGTCTTCTATAATGATAATTCGGAGGAGCTGGCGGAACTGTTGGATATGTGCGGTCAGGTCTATTATAGCGACCTGCCGGTCTCACTCAATCATGACCCAGATATGATATATAGTGACCATTCAAGTTTCTGGAATGTGGGTATCCCTGCCATTCTCGGAATAGATGATTACCCGGTTTCTAACCCGCACGCTAACCGCTCCACAGATACATATGATAAGCTTGATACACGGTTAGCACACTATTGCACAAAAGTTGCCGTTGCCACCCTCGCCGAGTCAGCATTTGTTGGAAGAGATATACCCGCTACCGCTTCAGAGCTCTATGTTTATCCAAATCCCTTCAAACCATCCAACCCCTCACATAGATATATTGTGTTTGAGAATATCCCATCAGGTTGCGTAGTTGATGTATATGCAATAACGGGGGACTATATAACAACAATAGAGGTGGGTGATACCGCAAGGGCTATATGGGATGGCAGGACAGATATGGGTGATGATTGTTCAAGCGGTGTTTATTTATATATCGTCAGGTCTGGAGAGAATGTGCTCTCCAAGGGAAAGGTGGCGATAATAAGATAATCAATCTGGAATCAAATCTATGATAGACATTGAAACCATCAGTAATAAGATATGGCATACTCTGAGTGTAGAGGATGTCATAAGTATACTCAAAACCGATAAGAAAAAGGGTCTTTCGGACGAGGAGGCACGAAAGCGACTGGAGGTCTTTGGACCTAACCTCATTGGAATAAAGAAGACCATTTCACCTATCAAGATATTTCTATCCCAATTCACTGATTTTATGGTTTTGATTCTGATAGGTGCGCTCGGGGTATCTATGTTTCTCGGCGAGTTCGTGGATGCTATCGCTATACTGGTGATAGTAATACTCAATGCCATTCTTGGTTTTGTGCAGGAATACAGGGCGGAGAAGGCGCTTGAGGCATTGAAGATGCTGGCTACCCCTAAAGCAGAGGTGTTGAGGGATGGAGTTTCTAAAGAGATAGAGGCAAATGAACTGGTTCCGGGAGACATTATATTCCTTGATGAGGGCTCTGCAATACCCACAGATAGCCGAGTGATATGGGAATCGAATCTCAAGACCCAGGAGGCGGCGCTTACCGGCGAGTCGGTCTCGGTTGAGAAGAGCAGTAAGACACTAAAAGATGAGGAGATACCTGTGGGTGATAGAGACAACATGGTCTATCAGGGAACCGTAGTTGAGTTCGGGCATGGTAGAGCGGTGGTTGTGGCAACCGGCCTGAATACAGAACTGGGTAAGATTGCCCTGCTGGTCAAGGAGGCAGAGAGAGAACCAACACCATTACAAAAGCGCCTCAGCAAATTGGGAAAGAAGTTGGTGGTTGGAATATTGCTACTGTGTGCAATTATATTTGTGATGGGGTTGATTAGAGGTATATCTCCTGCCCTAATATTTCTCACTGCTGTTTCTCTTGCTGTTGCTGCAATACCAGAGGGACTGCCTGCGGTTGTTACCATTGCACTCTCTCTTGGAGTTCAGAGGATGGTAAAGAGGAATGCTTTGGTGAGAAAACTTCCATCGGTAGAGACGCTCGGTTCAACAACGGTGATTTGCACGGATAAGACCGGAACGCTTACGCAGAATAAGATGGAGGTTGTAGAGATAGTAACGATGAGTGGCGTCTCTTATGTTGATAAGAAAGAGACAGTGGGCGAAGAAGCAAAACTTGCGTTGAGGATTGGTTCGGTAGCCAATAATGTCTATATAAGGGCATATTCGTCTGGTAAGTTGATGAGAGACCTGCAGAGAGATGGTGTAGGTCTTGGCGACCCTATGGAAGTGGCGCTGATTGAGACCGCTCATAGGTTAGACGCATTTGAGGGACACCACGGTAAGGTTATTCTCTTAAAAGAGTATCCCTTCTCCTCAGAGCGAAAGATGATGACTACTGCTTTCAAGGCGGATGGTAGAGTGGATATATTTACAAAGGGGGCTCCGGAGAAGATAGTTGATAGGTGTGCCAGGGTGTTAATAGGTGATTCTGAGGTCCCTATGAGTGATGAGCTGAGGGAGAAGATATTGAAGATGAACTATGAACTTGCAACAAAGGCATATCGGGTGCTTGCGTGTGCATATAAGTGTGTGGATGAGTTCACAGTAGAGGATATTGACCATGAGAGAGACCTGACCTTTGTGGGTCTTATCACCTTTTATGACCCTCCCCGACCAGAAACCTATGAAGCGATAGAAAAATGTAAAAAGGCGGGAATAAAGTCAGTGATGATAACTGGGGATTATGCCGTCACTGCCGAAGCGATTGCAAGGGAACTGAAAATATGCGATGAGGGTGATAGAACCCTATCAGGTGTAGAGTTGGATAGGATGAGCGATGAAGAACTGGATGAAGAGTTAGATAGAATTAAAGTGTTTGCAAGGGTTAATCCAGCACACAAATTGAGAGTTGTGAAAGCATTTAGGAGAAGAGAAGAGATTGTAGCGGTTACGGGGGATGGTGTAAATGATGCCCCTGCTATTACAGAAGCGGATATAGGTATTGCAATGGGGATTAAAGGCACAGATGTTACCAAAGAGGCGTCTGATATGATACTTCTTGATGATAACTTCGCTACTATAGAATCGGCAATAGAAGAAGGTAGAAGGATATATGACAACATAGCAAAGTTTATCCACTTCCTACTCTCCTGTAATATCGGTGAGGTGTTCGTGATGTTTGTGGGAACTATGGTTGGGTTACCGCTCCCATTAATTCCAGTGCAGATACTCTGGGTAAATCTCATCACCGATGGATTACCTGCTCTGGCTCTCGGTGTTGACCCGCCTGAGCCGGACCTCCTTACCAGAAAGCCGGTGTCACCACTCAAGGGATTTCTATCGGGTAGGGAACCACTTAACCTGCTACTGGAGGGCTTTACTATTGGTATCGCTGCGCTATTGGCATTTGTCATAATCCTGAACAGGGGAGAGGATATTATCTATGCAAGGACATGTGCTTTTACAGTTCTTGTCCTTGCTCAACTCTTTCATTCTATAAACTGCCGGTCACTAAAACTTCCATTGTGGAAGATAAACCCCTTTGAGAATAGATACCTTATAATTGCCTTTGCAGGCAGTGTAATACTTCATTTTATGATTATATATATTAAGCCCATGGCGGATATATTCGGTGTTATTGCTCTTCCCGCAGATGAGTTTATACTTGTCCTTCTGCTTTCAATAATTCCGCTGGTAGGTGTTCAGTTAGTAAGAACTATCAAGGATTTTCTTAAGAAATAGGGTTTCAAAGCAGTTTGTTGGGAATGAAGGGTTTAAACTGGTTAAAGGGGATATACAGAAATATAATAACGCAGGATGCGGAGCCAAGTAAGATTGCCACTGGTGCCTCCGTTGGTGTTTTCATTGGTATATTCCCGACTTTTGGGCTTGGTGCTGTAATAGCCGTGGCACTGGGCTGGGTATTCAAGTATAACAGGGCTAGTGCAATAATTGGCTCCGCAATTATGAACCCCATTACATCCCCGCTTTTCTGGTCTATCAGCTTCACTATAGGGGTGCTGATATGGGGGGGTGATGTGAAATACTATACCCACCTCTGGCATGAAAAGGGGATAATGGCAGTGATTAAAGAGGGTGCTCTGGTTTACCTCACCGGCAATATTATAGTTTCAATCCTGCTTTCTACTATTACCTGGTTTCTTGTATATTATGGCGCCAGGAGGGTAAGGAGGGAAAGATTGGGTGGGAATGATATAAAGATATTGAAATGAAAAAATGGTGTGATACTATTTCTAAATGGTTATGAGGATTGTTGTATGTAAATTTTCATTATTGTGGGTAGTAATCAGTTTCTCACTGGCAGAAGGTCCCCTTCCCAGTTCTGTGTATCTTATCAGTTCATCGCCATCAGAGGTATCATCCGGGGTGTTGAGCGAGTGGAAGGAGACCCTAGATGACAGCATTGTTGACCTGGTGATAGATGATGATGTGGTGTGGTTTGCCACTGGAAACGGTCTGGGTAGAACTGATGACAACGGGAAGACCTTCAAGGGCTATTTCAAGGAAGATGGTCTCTCGGATGATATAATAACATGCGTTGATGGAAGAAGCCCTGTCGTAATCTGTGGAATAATTGATGAGGACAGCGTCTATCCACAGTGGGAAGGTGCTGGAGTAGATATATCAGATGACTATGGTATCACTTGGTCTAAACTGGGTAGTAGTCAGGGGTTGAATGGCGTAGAGGGCAAATATCAGGTTGCCTGGGATGTTGTTCTGTATAGAGATGAGATATGGGTGGCGACTTGGACCAAGGCGTTGTTTAAGAGTATTGATGATGTTTATAGTTTTACACAAATACTACCAGAGTTCAGTGAGAATATGAAGCAGTGGCTTCAGGAGAGTTATGAATATCATACCTATGAAATAGATATTGAGGGTGGAGAGATGTGGGTGGCGTGCGAAAACGGCTTGGCAAAGACGGTAGATGGTGGGGAGACCTGGGATTTCTATTCGCAGTTGGACGGAGATGGCTATAGGGGGAGATTCACACCAACCGTTCATATAATGGCAGAGAATGTGGTATGGGCAGGGACGGCTGGACCATACATTGATTTCTACGACCAGTATCATGATGTGGGTGAGGGTGTGAACATGACAATGGATGGTGGCGAGACATGGGAGAATTTCAATGTTAACGATGGTATTGGCTCAAATAACATAAATGATATTACATCAATGGGTGACACGGTCTATCTTGCCACAAGTGGAGGCGGTGTTGCGTATTCAGGGGATTTTGGTAATACATGGGAGAGGGCTACTACTCTTGACGGTCTGCCGTCAATGCTTGTATATTGCATAGATACAGATGGGGATGCTCTCTGGGTGGGGACTGAGAAGGGTCTTGCAAGGTCAACTGATGGTGGTAAGACCTGGGAGGCATTTGACTATACAATAGAACCGGGTGACAGCGACTCACCCCGCTCAATCGCCTATCCTAACCCATTCTATCCATCGTCAAGGGAGGTTGCCTATCAGAGGTGCAATATTCAATTCTCACTTGGAACAAGTAGATATGTAACTCTTAAGATATACGATTTCAGCGGAGATGAGGTTAGAACACTTCTTGATAATGAGTATATGGGACCTGAAGATGTGGTCATAGTGGGCTGGGATGGTAAGGATGATGAGGGGAGATATGTAGATAATGGTGTTTATTTCTATATACTTGATATTGAGGGTACCCCGCCCGACTACGGGAAGATAGCGGTATTACAGTGAGAAAATTTGTATCATTATTTGTTTTTCTTCTGCTCTCAAACATTGCTATGGCTGATGGGGGAAGGGCTGGTGCATTTATGCGTGTTGGTGTGGACCCGGTGGTAATGGCTATGGGCTTTTCGGGTACCACTTATGCCCCATCAGTATCTTCGTCATACTGGAACCCCGCAATACTTGGTTTTAATGAGAGTAATGCACTTACCGCATCTATGACCAGATTGTCTATGGATAGAATGCTCTATTACTCTCTGGTGGCAGTGAACCTCGGTGAAGCAGGGGGTATAGGTGGCGGTTGGATAAGGGGAGAGGTTAAGGATATAGATGCAAGGAATACAAAGGGCAATAAGTTTGACACCTTCAACTACCCACAGGATGGCTTTCTATTCTCCTTCGGCAGGTCATTTGGAGGGATTGTAGGTGTGGGTGTTACATATGTTCAGCATCACTATGACCTTTATGATGTTAAGGCGAATGGTTCTCAGTTGAATGTGGGATGCCTTTTTGACTATAAGGGTTTTAGGGCTGGCTTCACCATTGACAACTTGTATTCAAATCTTGACTGGGATGCAGTAAGTATGTTTGGTGTTGGTAGGAATGAGAAGTTTCCGCTGAGGTTCAGGGCTGGTTCGGGTATTAGATTACTGGATGGGAGGTTGGTTTCAACTGGGGAGGTCTGGTTTACAAGGGATGTGGATACAACCTATCATCTTGGTGCTGAGGTATGGGCATCTGAAGATATCGTCTTCCGGGGTGGATTGAACGATGGCAATTTCACAATGGGTGGTGGATTGAGATTTGCTATGAGTAAGGTGAAGTTAAATATTGAGTATTCGTATATCAAGGACAACCTTGATGTTGCTGATGGTCATTCTGTGGCTATTGTATTTCTATTCTGATTTATATAATATTTACGGTAATTCTAAAAGGTCACAAGAATAAGTTATAATTAGTGAGGTGATTTAGTTGAATATAGACAGAAGGGAATTCATAAAGACACTTGGCGGGACTGCTCTTTATCTTGCTACTGTTGGTTCTCTATCATCTCTTAATTCTGGCTGTAAGCCAAGTTTCAAGGAGGCGGAGAGCAAGGTTGTGGTGATTGGATTTGATGGTGTGGAGCCATCTCTCTTTGAGAAATACCTCTCGGAGGGTCAATTGCCCAATATGGAGAGGTTAATATCCAGGGGTTCGTATCACCACCTGAAGACCACTAATCCGTCGGAATCACCAGTATGCTGGGCAAGCTTTGCGGTAGGTGGAAATCCGGGCAGGCATGGCATATACGATTTTCTGAAGCGTGACCCCATCACCTATATGCCGATGATATCAACTGTGGAGAAGGAGCCGCCAAGGTTTCTGTTTGACTTGATACCTATTAAGAAGGTTAAGATAACCTCTATGAGAGGGGGTATCAGTTTCTGGGAGCAGGCGGCATTAAATAGGATAAAGACCACCGCATTTCAGATACCAGTTACATTTCCATCGGTTGATATGAAGGGTGGCAAAATGATGTCGGGTCTCGGGGTGCCAGACATCAGGCAAACACAGGGCACTTATCAGTATTATGCCACCGATTTAAGCCCGGAGGAGGCGGGGTCATCAGTGTATGGTGGTATCCAGCATAAGATAAATGTTGTAAATAATGTTGCACGAACCTATATAGAAGGTCCTCCTGACCCCACCAAAGAGGGCTTCCACCCCATCCAACTTCCGTTGAAGATAAAAATTGTAGATGATAATACTGTTATTGTTGATATAAATGGTGATAGGATTAAACTTTATAAGGGAAGGTTCAGTGATTGGGTTGTCATCAAGTTTCATATAACACCTATTGTATCGGTTACCGGTATATGCAAGTTCTATCTGCTTTCGGTTAAGCCCGAACTGAAGGTCTTCTTATCTCCAATTGACATAAGCCCCATAAATCCGCCAGTTCCGATATGCAACCCGTCGGACCTTACAACGCAACTGGCAAAACAACTTGGTTTATTCAGGACCAGAGGGTGGGCAATCAATAATATGGCTCTTACTGAGGAGAGAATAGATGAGAAGATATTCCTTGATGACTTGTTCAGTGTAGAGGATATGAGGAGGAGGATAACCCTTCATCTTATGGATAAAGACCCATCAGACCTGTTCATTTCAGTTTTTCAGGCGACAGACAGGGTGGGTCATGCGTTTTTCCGTCTTATTGACCCCCGTCATCCAAGATATGATGAGGAACTTGCATATAAGTATGGTGATGCTATCTTGAGGGTTTATAAACATATGGATAAGACGGTTGGCGAGATATTGAAAAGGATAAGTGAGGATACAACTTTGATAATACTTTCAGACCATGGGTTTCACTCATTCAGGAGGTGTGTGAATATTAACACCTGGCTTGTCAAGAATGGCTATATGACGCTCAAAGGAGCTGAAGACAGGGCTTATACGCTTGATGACCTATTCGGTCAGGGTGAGTTCTGGCCCAATGTGGACTGGAATAAGACGCAGGCATATGCAGTTGGTCTTGGTCAGATATACATTAATCTTGTTGGGAGGGAATCAAGAGGCATAGTTCTGCCAGGTAGGGATTACGAGAAGGTGGTGAACGAGATAGTATCTCAACTCAGAGAACTGAGAGATGAGGATGGCACAAAGGTAATTCGTGATGTCTATAAGCGTGACGATATATTCAATGGTAGATATCTTGACAGGGCTCCTGACATGCAGGTGGGATTTGAGGATGGCTATAGGGTCTCATGGCAGACATGTCTTGGTGGCATACCTCCCAAAGTGATTGAGACAAATGATAGAAAGTGGAGTGGAGACCACTGCAGTTTAGAACCATCAATTACCAAGGGAATACTTCTTACCAACAGGAAACTTAATGGTGAGCCGGCGATTATAGATATTGCGCCCACAGTGCTGAAGCTTCTTGGTGTTCCAATTCCCAGTGATGTGGAGGGAAGCTCATGGTTCTAATAGTTATTAGAGGAGTAAAAATCTATTTTTATATAATATTCTAAAGGTTTTGATAATACAATGGTGCTCGTGGATAGATTGTTATTAGCAATATTATTTTCAACATTGTTGGTATTTTCAGCGGTATGCATAGGGCAGAATGGGGATATAGCATCAAGTATTGAGATAGCCGATGATTATTATCGTGACGGCAGTTATTATCTTGCACTGCAGGAATACGATAAGATTCTCTCTAAGGAACCCGGCGAGAAAATAGCCCCGTATATTCATCTGAGGATGGGGATGTGTTTTTATAAATTGGGTGATTTCAGCAGGGCGGCAGATGAGTTTGATAGAATTTTAATTGACTATGCCGGTTCTATGTATCTGGGTGAGGCGTCGTTTTTGTCTGCAAGGGCATACTTCAAACTAAAGAACTACCCCACATCGGCAGCACGGCTCCTCAGGGTCATATCGCTGGGCAAGGGCGAGAAGTATTACAAGAGGGCGGGTGATGACTATAAGAAACTGATAGATACTGCCCTTACTTATGAGCAGATTAAGTGGTCAATAGATGCTGTAAAGCCCAATCGCTATGTAGGAGAGTATCTTCTAAAACTGGTAAAAGAAAAAATTGATGAAAGAGAATATGCAAAGGCGAGTGTATTATTGTATTCACTGGAGGATAGATACTCATATCTTGACATCATTGATGAAGTGCTGTCACTCCTAAAGAAGGTAAGGGAGTATATCAAGCCTGAGGCGAACAAAATCGGTTGTTTGGTTCCACTCTCGGGACCTTATGAGTGCTATGGCAGGGATGTTCTCAATGGGGTTATGCTGGCGCTGGATGGCTTCCATGGCTCTGTTGATTTTGAACTGTTTGTGGAAGATAGCAGGGGAACGCTTGAGGGTGCCTTCACTGGCTTTCACAGGTTGACTGATGTAAACCGTGCATCGTGCATCATAGGTCCACTGTTCACTAATTTTCTGGTGAAACTATCAAGAGAGGCGGAGAGGGCTCAGGTTCCTTTGATTTCACCTGCTGCAGGGAGCGGTGATTTCAAGGAATCGGGGGAATTTACCTTCAGGTGTGGTATAACCAATAAGCTACAGGCAGAGAAAATAGCAAAATACGCAGTGGAGAACCTTCAGTTAAAGAGAATAGCCATACTCTATCCCGACAATAGTTATGGTCGTGAACTTGATATGTATTTTAAGAAGTATGCAGAGATGCTTGGAGCGAGGATAGTGATAGAACAGTCGTATGAGCCCATAAATCCTGGTGAGGAGATGACGAAGAGTTATGTTCAGGAGGTGAAGAATGTAAAGTATGCCAGACCCGATGCCATATTCATCCCTGGTCATTATGAGGAACTGGTTTTGATTACAGCGCAGATTGGCTTCTCCAATATACCTGCAGTGCTTCTGGGTGCAAATGGTTGGGCTGAAGAAAGAGTTGCAAGGGTTGGTGCAAAGTATGTGGAGGGTTCATACTTCACCAGCGCATTCTTTGAGGAGGATAGCGACCCACTGGTTCAGTCATTTATTGAGGAGTATTATATGAAATATAAGGAGAAGCCATCATACATATCCGCTCAGGCGTTTGATACTGCAAAAATAGTTCTCAGTGCCCTGAGCAAGGGTAAGACAGGTAAGGACCTGGTGGCTGAGCTGAGCAACAATACCTACCACGGGGTGACCGGGAGGATAAAGTTGAGGGGTAAAGAGGGTGACTGTGATAAAAGCATCACCATATTAACTATCAGAGAAGGTGAGATTATTCCTGCACAAACTTTATGAAAAAATTATTAAAGTATTTAATTTATCTATATACCCTGTTGATTTTCACTATTTCATTTCTACCCTCCAGTGAATTAGAAGAAATACCATTTAGGTTACTCTGGGATAAACTAATGCATACAATTGAGTATTTTATCTGGGGTGTTTTTGCATTCATATTTTTGGAAGGGTTAGATTCAAGGGATAGGGCACTTTGTGTAGTATTGGTAGCAGCCTTTGTTGGTGCGATAGATGAGGGGATTCAGTCAACCAGTGCAGGCAGATGCGTGGATATATGGGACTGGTGCGTTGATGTATTTGGGGCTTTTCTCGGTATCACCATAAGTTATTTGTTTGCTAAACCATTTTTAAGACCTGATTGAGATATAGTGTTAAGAAACGATATGGTCCGATATTTCTCCGAAAATCTCATCAATGTATCTTCTGATTAATGCACCCCTGTTGGATTTAAGGTATGGGTCTTCTTTTATGTATCTCTCCGCGTAGTTTTTTGCTTTCTTCAACAATTGCGGTTCTTCAATGATTGCGACGAGCACTCTATCTGGGATACCGCTCTGCCTTGCACCAAGGAACTCCCCCGGTCCCCTCAACCTAAGGTCTTCCTCTGCGATTTTAAAGCCATCATCTGTCTGCTCAAGTGCTTTCAATCTCGCCTCTGCGACCTCTGTGATATTATCCCTCCTCATAAGTATGCAGTATGATTGGTCGCTTCCCCGCCCGATTCTCCCTCTTAACTGATGTAGTTGCGAGAGACCAAATCTGTCTGCACACTCTACCACCATAACTGTAGCATTAGATACATCTATACCAACCTCTGCGACAGTGGTAGTAACAAGAAGCTTTACACGACCATTCTCAAAATCTGCCATTATCCTATGTTGTTCATCCTTAGGCATTCTGCCATGAAGTAAGGCAACTCCGAAATCTGTAAATTTAGGAAGCCATATCTTCTTGAAGGCATAAGTGGCTGCCTTCAAGTCCATTTTCTCTGATTCATCTATTAGTGGGTAAACAATGAATGCCTGCTTACCTTCTTTAAGATTGGACACTATGATGTCCTCTGCTCTTTCTCTCTCACTTTCATTTACTACTATAGTGGTTCTTTTCCCTCTCCCGGGTGGCATCTCATCAATAACGGAAAGGTCAAGGTCACCGTATATTGTCAGTGCAAGGGTTCTTGGTATTGGCGTTGCGGTCATCACCAGCAGGTTTGGTAAGATACTCTTAGATAGCAACTCCGCCCTTTGATGAATTCCGAACCTGTGTTGTTCGTCTATTATTACCAGCCCTAAGTTCTCAAATTTGACTTTCTCCTGTATGAGAGCGTGAGTGCCAATGTATATTCCCACCTCTCCTTCTCTCGCTGACATAACCGATTCAGACCTTTCGTTATCGCTCTGTCCACCCACCATTAGAAATACCCTGACACCTAATGGGGAGAGTTGAGCATTTAGATTTCTATGATGTTGTCTTGCCAATATCTCGGTAGGTGCCATTATCGCAACCTGATAGCCGGATTCAACCGTCATGAGCGCGCTTATGGTTGCCACAAGCGTCTTGCCGGAGCCCACATCACCCTGCAGGAGACGCATCATTGGTCGTTCAGACATCATATCGTTCTTAATCTCATTTATGGCTCTCAACTGTGAATTGGTTGGTTTAAATGGGAGGGTCTTCTGAAGTGCTATTGAAAGTCCATCTTCACAAAGCATACTGATACCTTTCTTATCTAATAACTTCATCTTCCGGCGTAGGATACCTAATTGTAGAAGAAAGAGTGAATTGAATGTCAGTCGTCTTTTGGCTTCTCTGGCATCGGAAATGGTCGCCGGGAAATGAATACTCTCAATTGCCTCCTTTATCCCCATAAAGCTCTCTTCTTCTATTACATATTCAGGCAGGAATTCCTCTACCTGTTGAACATAGGTCTTTATGGCACTATGAATTATTCTCCTTATGTTTTTCTGATATATACCACGGGTAAGTGGGTATATTGGGACTATCCTACCATAGTTAATGCCATCAAAGTCCTCTCCCAGTTCGAACTCAGGATTTGTTATTTGAATTCTCCCCCCGAATACACCTGCTTTGCCGGAGATGAGTATCATCTCACCTCTACCAAGTTTGTTGTATAGATAAGGCATTCCCCACCATAGAACCTCTATTATGCCGTGACCATCGGAGACAAGGGCGGATACCACCTTTCTACCCCCACTCACTTCCTTTCTATCAACATCCACAATTCTTCCATAGGCGGTTATGTTCTCGCCCTCTTCAATCTCATCAAACCTCCTTAATTGACTTCTATCCTCATAATCCCTGGGGAAGAAATAAATGAGGTCTCTCACTGTCTCAATATTCAGTTTGTTTAGCAGTTTAGCCCTTTTTGGACCTACACCCTTGACATACTGAACAGGCATATCCATTCTATTTGCTGTTGTTTCTCTTACCTCAATTCTTTGGTCTTCCTTTCTCTTAATCTCTTCTGGTTTTCCGAGAAGTATGGACTTTACTTTCTTCCATGTATCTGTCACCATTATTAGGTCAACTTCTCCTGTTATATCTTTTCTGAGTATTTTTAGAGCATCAATCAGTTTCTTGTTAGTGGTCTTTTTAAGAGCGGAATCAATCCACTGCAAAATTGTGTTCTGGTTCTTATTTAGGATGTCATTTCTTCTGGTTCTTATGGCTATATTAATCGGTCTCTCAATGAGTTTGAGGTAATGAAGAAGGTCATTCATAGCTTGACATAGGGTTTATCCCTATATCAACAAGGATACTATAAAGTTTGGTGATAGGTATACCCATAATGTTGTAGAAGTCACCGAATATCTCTTCAATGAATATGGCGCCCTTTCCCTGAACAGCATAGGCGCCTGCTTTGTCCATAGGTTCACCGGTTTTGATATAGTTGATAATCTCTTCATCGCTAATATTCCTGAAGCGAACAAAGGTTTTATCATAGGTAGTGGTATATTGACCGTTATTGACCAAACCGATTGCGGATACAACTGAATGAAGTCGCCCGCTAAGCATTCTCAGCATTCTTCTGGCATCATCCTCGTCTTCCGGTTTGCCAAGCACTTTATGGTCTATAATGACTATGGTGTCAATGCCAATTATTGGATTTTCGGGAAACTTATCCGAAACGCTCTTTGCCTTCATAAGCGCCCTCTCTATGGCTGTCTTCTCGGGGCTTGCTTCGTCTTTCTTCTTTTCAGATACCTCTGGGGATACCTGTATGAAGGGTATATTGAGCATCTCAAATATGGCTATTCGCCTCGGGGAGTTTGAGGCGAGAACTATCTTCCTTGGCTTCTTATTATCCATATTCGTTCTTGCTCCTTGCAATGATAGTTACCGGTCCGTTATTTACGAGATGTATCTCCATGGTGGCGCCAAATATTCCCTTTTCAGCATTTATGCCATATTGTGATATTTCATTCACAAAGATATTATAAAGATTCTCTGCTTTATCCGGTGGTGCTGCTTTGATAAATGAGGGTCTTCTACCCTTCCTCTCGTCTGCATGTAATGTGAATTGACTTACAACCAGACATTCGCCCTTTATATCAAGTAGAGAGAGATTCATCTTACCCTC
>Ga0164310_10000252_pt1 | contig 27458 bp, 34 predicted proteins | sample GuaBasSedimGuay1_FD_121795 | JGI IMG/M metagenome (GOLD analysis project Ga0164310, IMG submission 121795) | Subseafloor sediment microbial communities from Guaymas Basin, Gulf of California, Mexico - Guay1, Core 4569-9, 0-3 cm | ecosystem: Environmental > Aquatic > Marine > Hydrothermal vents... | reverse complement strand
GTGGAATATAAAAAAAATAAGGAAAATGCGGCAAAAATAAGATGGAAGAAAGAAAAACAAAAAAAAGAGCAAAAAAAAGCAATGCAAAACGATGCAGGTGTAATGCAAGATGATGCAGGTGTAATGCAGAATCACAAATCTGCAATGCCATTAAGAATTAAGAATTTAGAATTAAGAATAAAGAATAACCAAACTACTGATGATTTGCCAATTTTTTGTAGGGAGATCATAAAATTATTTAACGAAATAACATCTTCGAAATATCCTGATAATTTTATTTCTGATTCTGTTAGAATTTTTATATCTGAACGGATCAATGAGGGATTTTTTGATCTTGAGGATTATCGCCGGGTTATTAAATATAAATACGACGAATGGACTGGAACGCCATACAGTAAATATATTCGTCCAACTACACTTTTCGGCCCTAAATTTGTTGATTATCTCAACGCTGCTAGGCAGGAAAATAACGAGAGTACAGAGGCGAAAAAACGTGTTGATGCAATCCGGGCCCGGCGGTTAGAAATAGAAAGGAAAAATAAAAAATGAATAAATGGGATGAATTTTCAAGTCGGTGGGCAGCTGAATTTAAAAATTTAACGAGATCAGATGGCGTTGAATACTGGCAGGAATTTATTTTTGAATCTGATCCTATTTTAATTCAACAATCAATAAATTTATTAATCAAAGATGCAGATTTTCGGGAGAGTCAGGGAATCGTTTTAAAAAACCCAAAGCTTCGAAATTTGAAAGCTGTTTATTTCAAATTAAAAGATGCTGAAAAATGGAATGGAATTTCTATTTCTGGTGAGTGTTTATGTTGCGGAAATAGTGGATGGGTAGTTATTGTATGTGATTTATCTTACCGGAAGATTCTTAATCCCAAAAGCCCTATTCCTGTTCTTGCCGGAAGATTTGCCGGTCCATGTGGTAATTGTGATCGAGGACTTGAAAACAAAAAAGAATATTCGCACGGATATAAAAACGAGTGCGTAAATAAACGATTTGGTCCGGTAAATGATTTCTCTGCTATTCTGGCAGCAGAAAAATTTATTCAGGATTGCGAGAATCTTTTATGAACATGAAAACGTGTATTATTTTACGTGAGTTGATAAAAAAAACCCTGGAGAGAAATTTCTCTCGGGAATGATTTTTTTATTTATTCAGACGGTGAGAATATTATAACAAAATCTGATGGGATTCTTTGTGCCGATATTTCATTGAATCGGTTTATTTTTTTATGTGAAGATGTCCCTGATGCTGTGATTTTTAAGATTGTTAATGAACATGGATTATTGCAATAATGAATTTAGAATTATTTTTTTGAGGTAAAAAAGTATACAAAAGGATGAAATCACGCTTTCCCGGTGGTTTTTAATATAAAACTAAATAAAACTAAACGAAACAAAGGAAAAAACTAAATGACAAACAAAAAACGGGACAAGGAACGTGAGGGAATGTCCGCCATGATTTCTAACGATATGAGGGGTCTTCCTGAAATAAAAAGCGGTAGATATAGCTCTCAGTATTTCTCCGTCCGGGATGTCTCGGAAATACTTAATGTTTCTGCGTGGACAGTCCGTAAACTTATACGGAACAACCAGTTAAAGCGGGTGATGATTTCTGGCAGATGGATGATTGAACGGAGAGAAATCTCTAGATATAGGGTTGAGATTCGTCTGCTATCCGACGATAAATCCGGGAAAAAATAGAGAAATTTTTAAATTACAATTGTCTGTTTTTGTCCGCCTTGGGACAAAAAAGGGACAAAGTTTAGGGATAAAAGTCAGCTTGATGAGGTGTTCAAATATTATGAGGTGAAATAGTGCCCAAATACGAAAAAAATAAAAAGAGAAGAGATGAACACGCAGAAACTTGAAGTGCTTGTAGCTGAGTTTTTCGGCATACGGGCAAATCTCATTATTCCGAACGTCTCCTGGGGATTTGATTTGCTATATGAAGCCGATCTTGTGGTTGTTACCCGGAGCCGCTACGCATATGAGATTGAGCTTAAGGTTTCAAAAAGCGACCTCAAAGCAGAGAAAAACAAACGCGCCTTTGCTCATAATGCCGACTGCTTTAAACGGCTTTATTTTGCAATGCCGGAAGACATATACGAGCCAGAGCTTGTGCCGGAACACGCCGGAGTACTGCTGGCAAGACACATACCGGCACGGACAGACTGCCTTCATCCGTATCCAGAGCAATGGCGAATCATACAGGAGAGGAAGCCCGAAAACAAAAATGCAGAAAAATTGACAGATGAGAGATATGTGAAACTGCTCGAACTCTGCGCTATGCGGATGTGGGCAATTAAAAAGAGAGAGGAGAAGAGACAATGACAAAGTCAGAGAAAATTAAAAAGTTTAAGAAGCTGAAAAAAACACTTGCTGAACTTAAAAAAAATCAGGCAAAACTTGAATCAAAACTCGACCAAATTGAAGCTCTGGCGGAAAGAGTGAAAGGAGGTGATGCATCATGATGACCCACTTGTTATTAGATAGCATTGACGCCTCCCGCAGGGAAGCCTTAAAACTGGCACAAAAGGTACTTATCGAGCGAGAATTATTACAACAGACTGCTGATATTGATTGTTCTTTAGTGCAACGAGTTGCTGAATCTTTGGAAATGGCAACGCTTTATCTGATCCTGGATCGTTTTGAAGAGGATGAAGAAAAAACATCTTTACTTAGACAAGCAGCAGCTGATGCATTCAGGCTCTATCGTATTTTGCCTCGGAAGGATAATCCGCTGGAAGAAGGCATCCGTCTATTGAAACTGGGATCACTTGCTCTGCTGGGTGATATGGGCAGTGATGCCGCACGCCTACTAAGGGAAATCGATTGGCCGCAACTGCCACCCAATTCAGCAGATTGGCATGATCGTACCTGGAGTGCGATTATTGATGTGTGGTTACGGCTTATTTGGAAAAAAGGCTGGGATGATCTAGATGCCGTATTGGAAAAAATTGCACAGCTGCGAAATACGCAAAATGAGTTTGAAAAACAATATTTTGAAGGAAAAGAACCTTCATCTGCCAAAGTCGCCGCATTGGAACTGATAGGTCTTTATCATCTGGCCAAGGCAGCTGAAATTATGGCTTATTTTATTACCGATGGTGTTATTGACGGCAATTATCAGATTCATCAGCTTCTGGATACCCATTTCAACCAAGTATTTGCTGTATGCAAAACTACTCAATTGCCGAAACTGGAGACATTAACCCGCCTGTTATCGGCTTCTGCCGCACAGATAATTGAAACGCAATCAGGCAAAACTTGAATCGAAACTCGACCAAATTGAAGCTCTGGCGGAAAGGATTGAGCGATGATTAACTACGGGTCAGTCTGTTCGGGAATAGAAGCTGCGAGCGTGGCTTGGGAATGTATAGGCTGGAAACCAATGTTCTTTTCAGAAATAGAGAAATTCCCGTCTGAAGTATTAATGCAACGGTTCCCGAAAGTACCAAATTTGGGAGATTTTACAAAAATAACGGAGGATGATTATGATGGAACAATTGAACTTTTGGTCGGAGGAACCCCGTGCCAGGACTATTCCATCGCCGGAAAAAGAGCAGGAATGGATGGAAAGCGTGGCAAACCTTACAAGGGAGTTTATTAGTCTGGCTGAACGCCTGCGCCCCCGCTGGCTGGTCTGGGAGAACGTCCCCGGCGTATTGTCAAGCAACGGAGGCCGGGATTTTGGAGCCTTTATCAGAGACTTGGGGAAATGCGGGTATGGGGTCGCATACAGGATTCTTGACACTCAGTTTGTCAGAGTTCAACGAGGATTTCCTTGCGGGATTCCCCAACGCCGAAGACGTGTGTTCGTTGTCGGCTATCTTGGAGACTGGAGACGTGCCGCAGCGGTATTATTTGAGTCCGAGAGCTTGCAGAGGCATCCTGCGCCGAGCCGGAAAAAGGGGAAAAGAGTTGCCAGCTTTATTGAAAGTAGCATTGGAGGATTCCGCGCAGACAGACACGCTGTTGCATTTGAGCCGGGAATATTAAAAAGAGAAGGGAGCGGCATAGGTGAAAACATCTGCCCGACAATCCGCGCAAAAATGGGAGATAACCAAACTGCCGTCTGTTACGAGAATCATGCCAACGATTCAAGGATTTCCGGCCCGAATAAAGTTGTGTCTACGATGTCAGGAAGATGGGGAACCGGAGGAGGCAATCAGGATTTAGTGCAGACTCCTAAAATGTGCATCAGAAAATTAACCCCTAGAGAGTGCGAACGGCTTCAGGGATTCCCGGATGATTTTACAAAAATTAAATGGAACGGCAAACCGGAGGAAGACTGCCCAGACGGGCGTAGATATAAAGCCCTAGGAAACTCTATGTCAATCAACGTAATGAGATGGATAGGGTTGCGACTACAACTGTTGGAGATACGAAAATAAAAAAATACGAAATAATCTATGCAGACCCGCCGTGGAATGAACGTGGCGGCGGAAAAATAAAGCGTGGTGCTGATAAGCACTACCCTTTAATGAAGACCAAAGATATAATGGCTCTATCGGTGCCAAGTGCTTCAAATGCTCATTTGTATTTATGGGTAACTAACAATTTTCTGCCGGATGGATTAGCGGTTATGAAGGCATGGGGTTTTAAGTACAAAACAATTATAACGTGGCACAAAGATAGGTTTGGCTTAGGTCAATATTTCCGGGGGCAGACAGAGCATTGTTTATTTGGAGTAAAAGGAATGCTGCCCTATAAAATAAAAAACGAAAAACGGCAACAAGGTGTTACAGTGTTTAACGCCCCGAGAAATAAACACAGCCAAAAACCTATTGAAATGGTAAGGCTGATTGAGAAAGTCAGCGACCGTCAAGGTTTTAACAAACTCGAAATGTTTGCACGGGAATCTCGGCACGGCTGGGATTCGTGGGGTAACGAAATAAACAACGATACTGAGTTGATAACACAGGAAGAACTTAACTTCTAAGATTGGAGAAATTGTAATGAGTACAACAAAAATTTTAAGATTAATTATGGAACGATTATACACTAGGCATTTTACGTCGCTAATTTTAGGGGGGTTTAGCGTTGGCTAAATGTGAACCATTCAGTACGGATCAGATGATGTTTATTGCGCAAAGTTTTTGCGGCTGGGCTAAAAGCCGGAATCGTGCGATGTTTTTACTCGGGTGTTGTACTGGATTCCGGATATCAGAACTTCTGAGTCTTTCACGGCGAGATATAATAAGTGAATCTGGAAAAATTAATTCGCACATCACGGTTCATCATACAAAAAACAAAACAAGCCGTCGGGTGGTGCTGAATCCGCTGGCTAAAAGATTCCTAAAAAAATGGCTTAAAAAAATGGAGGAAAATGCGCTTCTCTGCGGCGGGACTCCAATATTTTGTACTAGCCGAGGCAATGTTATAACAAGGGGGCATGCTTATAATATAATCCGTTACGGAGCAAAAAGAAGCGGACTGACAAGTGCAACTTACGGGACACACTCCATGCGCAAAACATATGCAAAGCATATTTATACCTATTATCATCGACGCCACATGACCGGAGAAAACATAGATCCCTTGATTCAAACTCAAAAGGCGCTCGCACATAAAGATATTAACCAGACAAGAAAATACTTATCATTTCTCGATGATACGGATGATGCCGTTGTTAAGTTGTACGAAGGAGTTTCTTTATGATAAAAAAAGAAGTTGAAAAAAATACAAAAAAAGAAATACAAATAAATTATGATCCGCAGCCACTTCAGCAGATATTGCACAATAGCTCTGCAAATGAAATCCTTTTCGGAGGAGCTGCCGGTCCGGGAAAAAGCCACGCATTGAGATTCGAGGCTTTGAAGTGGTGTTTGCTTATTCCGGGATTGCAGGTACATCTTTTCCGCCGCACGTTTCCCGAGTTGGACAAATCGCACATATTGACAACTCAGATTCAATATCCGCACGAGGCGGGTACCTACAAGCAACAGCCTAAGCGCTGGGAGTTTTTGAACGGGTCAATGCTGCATTTTGGCTCTGTGCAATACGAAAGGGATGTTTTTGCTTATCAATCAACAGAGATTCATTTACTGATTATTGACGAATTAACAAGTTTTCTGGAGTTTCAGTATAATTATCTAAAATGCCGGGTGCGCTGTACACTGGATATCCCGGAAAAATACAGACACAAGATACCCGGGATTATTTGTGCATCAAACCCCGGAGGCGTTGGGCATGAATTTGTTAAACGAATATGGATAGATAATGCTCCCCCGAATAAGATAAGGAAAGACGAGGAAACCGGGATGTATAGGCAGTACATTCCGGGGAAAATAAAAGATAATCCAATTCTAATGCAAGCTGATCCCGGGTATATTAAACGACTTGATGCTTTGCCGGAACCATATCGCAGCGCATATAAAAATGGCGACTGGGATATTTTTCTCGGTCAGATGTTTGCGTTTAACCGTCTGGACCATGTAATGAAACCGATACCGGTACCTGAAGATAAAAATATTTACATGACATTTGACTGGGGGTTCGGGCGACCTTATTCCGTTGGCTGGTGGTGGTTTGATGACGATGGCAGGGCGTTTAGATTTTCTGAACTTTATGGGTGCAGGGAAAATAGCCCTGATACCGGTGTCCGGGAGACAGATCCGGAAATTGCAGAGAGAATAATCGAACACGAAGAAAAAAACGGAATAAAGGGAAAAAATATAATAAGACTGTCCGATCCTACATGTTTTAACCGTAAACCTGATTATCAAAAAGGGGGGCAGGTTCCCAGCACTGCTGATGAATTTGCCAAGCTGGGAATCATCCTCCGAAAAGGGAATGCGGATAGATCGCAGAAAATAAAGCAGTTTCATGCAAGGCTCCGGAAAATTCCCGGTGAAATGCCGATGATGATGATTTATGAGAATTGCCGGGAGTTTATTAGAACTATTCCGATGCTTCAATCGGATATGCACAATCCTGAAGATGTTGATAAAAAACTTGAGGATCATATTTATGATGAGGCATGTCATGTGCTTATGGCACGTCCTATGGCTGGTGTGGGGACAGGGCTAAATCCTCTTGACCTTGGCGGGGTGTAATTAAATAATAACAATATTAGAGCCGTGGTCTTGACATTGTTTTGTTTCCGGTGTATTTTTATCTAAAAGAAGTTTTAGGTAGATCGGTATATAAATCGTTCTGCCTTTTTTATTGTATTATATAATAGGCAGATCGGGATCTACCCGACAGACCGGGAGGACGTTTGATTATGGGCGCATTAAAAAATGAAAAACATGAGGCGTTCTGCGTACTGATTGCTAGTGGGGAAGAGAGAGTTGCCGCTTATGTAATAGCTGCTGAAAAAACGGAACTTGCCCCAGGTAGTGCAAGGAAAGGGGCAAAGCGGTGGCTTAAACGAACCGATATAAAAAATCGGGTGTCAGAATTAAAAGTAGCGACAATAAAAGAATCCTCTTCAGGCGAAATACCTGGGAGTTTGATAAATAGAGAGCGGGCAATGCTGCTGCTTTCTGCAATTTCCCTTGATCCTGAAATAGGAGCCAGTGTAAGAATTAAGGCTATAGAACGACTCGGGAAAATGGAGGGATGGGATGCTGCTTCAGAAATTGAACATTCCGGGGATGTTATATTTGTTTCAAACATGGGGGTTTCAACAAAGCCTCCAAATTAACCGTACCCGTTATAATAGGGCAGGGGTGTTTTATGAGGAATCTCTTATATGAGGATGTCGAGAGTGTGTTGAGGTCCGGGCGGAATATTTCCACTCTTTTTTTTAAGAATGGTGAGCGGAATAATTTTTATATTCGCGGGGGTATCTGCTGGCCTAAAATGTCCGATGATCCTGCGGAGGGTATCAGGGGATTTGCGTTGCTCGGCGGAATGGATGTCCAGTCTGGGATCATTTACATTTTTCAGCAAACGAGTTTTGTTACTATAGAACATGTGTTGGGCGACGACGGAGGCATACGTTTCAAGGGGTTGTGCGAATGGTTTAACAGGTGTTGGAGTAAGTATTTCGGAGCAAGCTTCTTTTATCATGGATCCGGAGCAAGGGGAGAAACGTATAAGTCATATTTATTGCAGATACTCCGGAGTCCTATGGTTGATCCCACGCCGCATTTCACGGAAATATTATGGGGGGATAATGTTGATGCCGAGTTGAGAATCTGGGAACAACTGACACTCAAAAAGCTGCAGCATAGGAATGATGAGCCGCTAATGAATGCACTTACTTCCTATAGTGTAGATCACGAACGTAAATCTCCGGAAATCTTTGCTCTTATGAGCCTTCTTATGGGTTTTGAAAGGTTTCCATATAGAAAAAGTAAAAAAAAAACAAGAAAACCATTTGACTTTTTAGAAATAGCGTAAAATATTATTTCATGTAAATATAATTCTTGAAATTTATCCAAAAGCGGATCGGTACAAAATGTATCGGTCCGCTTTTTTTTTGAGAAAATTCAGGAATGATAACCCAAAAAGAGGAGATAAATATGTCCCCAGCACCAGCACCAGAAGCACCAGAAGCACCAGCCATTAATGAATCATTTGAAAAGGGCGCACAGGCGATCAATCCGAGCGGAGAAGAGGCAGACGTATTAAAATGCAATGCTGGATCACCTAAAGGAATGAAAACACTTTGCAATTCCGATATATCCGGGGCAAGAAAAAACGTCAAGGATATCGAGGTGTACGGCAATGGGGATGCGTTTCAGCTTCTCTGCAAAGCATCCAGTGAAAGAGAAGGTTGGATGAAAAGCACAAAAGCAATGTCAACGCCTAATGGTGCTATTGTGCAGGTTAGCACGCAACAGCGGAATCCTGATGGAAGTTATGCGGTGGCGGAAGCTCTTGTTTTTGTTCCCGGAGTTACTGTAAGAAATGATCAGTTCGGGGGGCGAGAGCTCTCAGCAAAATAAATAAAATTTTTCATCTCCATGGGCGGATCGGTACAGATAATGTATTGATTCGCCTTTTTTATTTTTAAAATATAACAATAGGTATTTTTGTGGATAATAAATCTAATCTTGCCATTTATATTACGGAACTCTACTCTAATTGGGAGCAAAATCGGAGAGAGCTTGAAGAAAAGTGGCAGAAAAATCTTGATGCCTTTCGTTGTGAGCTTCAGAATTTCTGGAAAAATAACGGAGAGAAAAAAGATTGGCAGAGTGATACATTTGTAGGGCTGACCCGTCAGAAAATAATCACGGGGTACTCGCTGGTTATGGATATTTTGCTTCAAAGCGGCAAGCTTCCGTTTTCTCTTTCTCTTTCTCCGCATTCCGAGTCTGAAATAAAAAATGCTGCAGTTGACTCCTCGGTCGGGATGGATGCAGCGGATGATAGCCGGGGGACAACCAGGGTGCAGGAAATGTTTGCAAGATCTAGTACTTCCGGAAAACCACAGAGCCCGGAAGATATCGATGATGCGATTGCTAGAATGAAAAAACTGATAGATCAGCAGTTGAGAGAAGCAAAAGTCGATAAAACAATAATGAAGGAAATAATGGCTTGTGCTATTTACGGCGAGGCTTTTGCGAAAAAAACCGTTGTTGACGTAGAGCATTCGCGATTTGTCGAGGATCATGATGAGTGGGAATACATAAAAAAAGTAAAAGAGGTTCCCGGTGTGCAGTATTCTTCGCTCTGGAACATCTTCCGTGATCTTGAAAATGACGATTTAAGAGAATCTGTCGGGATAATTGAACGGCAGCTTGTTTCCGCTTACTGGCTGGAAGGATTGAAACATGATGAATATTCGGACTCCGATGCAATTGCCCGAGTAATAAAGACCGAAAAAAGCTCTGACAGTGAAACAAACAGAACCGACTATGAGACAACTCTTGAGCCAAAGCTCCGGAACCTGACTTACAGGGGAAATAATATTCGATATCTTGAGTTCTGGGGGAGAGTGCCTGCGACTCTTGTGGAAAGCTTCGAGAAGTTAAAAGATAAAAAATCTCCTAATGTATTTGAAGTTCCTGAGTATGACGGTCGAGAAATTGAGGTGATGGTTTGTGTTGCGGGAAGTGGGGATGAAATTGTAAGATTTGCCCGTATAAATAAAGAGGACAGGCCTTATTACCGAGTTGTCTGGGAGGACAATGTTGGAGATATTGGTGGCACGGGGATTGCCGACAATACAGAGGTAATGCAAAAAGTTGTGAATGGTGCTATGCAAGCATTTGAGGACAATAAGAAGCTTTCTGGGAACGTGATTATCGGGACTAAACCCAGGATGATTGAGGACGATGACGATGATAAAGGGCTTTATCCTGGCAAAGAATATAAACTGGCAGAGGAGTGTCTGGATGTCCGACAGGCGTTGCATTCGATTGTTATCCCGGATGTAGGTGCGAGTTTGCTGGATGTGCTCAATGTAGCGGAGCGCTATCTTGATGATTCCAGCATGATCCCAAAAATAAGCCAGGGAATAAGTTCAAAGGGTGCTGCTACTGCTTACGAGGTATCTATTCAGAATGAATCTGCAGGAAAGTATATGGCAGGAGTTGTCCGTAATTTTGATGAATATTTGATTGAGCCTATCGTTTTTGATTTTTACAAAGAGAATATGGAGGATCCGGATGTCAAGATTCCGAAGGGTGATTATTCAGTAAAATCCGAGGGTTTTGTCGCTTTTAAAAATAAAATAATTCTACTTTCGTCTCTCCAGCATCTGCTGGCAGTTGTTTCCGGAAATGAATTTTTTGCTACGCAGGTTAAACCTCGGGAATTGCTAGAGTCAATTATGATGGCAAATAATCTTGATCCTGCGAAATATATGAAAACTTTGGAAGAAATGCAAGCACTGGATGAGGAACGTCGGCAGAGCTCAGAGGCGGCGATGCAGGAGAATGCGGAAATTACAGATCTTCAGAAGCAAAAGCTACTTATGGAAATTGAAGCGGCTAAGGCAAATCTTGAGAAATTGACAATAGACGCAGAAATGGAACGGGTAAAAATGGATATTGATGCGGCAAAATTAAAACTCGAATCGGAAAAATTTAATTTGGAACGCGCTAAGGTTATCGGGCAGATTGAGGCAACCAACAATAAAGGGTTGTGAGTTTTGTTGAGAATCGTGAAGTGTTATGAAGAGTGGTTTTAGTTTTAAAAAAAAGAGTTGAAATAGCTATAATCTGAGATATTAGAATAATAACATTCTTCTTTATTTTTGTTGCTGGCGAATCGGTACATCGTGTCGGTTTGCCTTTTTTTTGAGAAAACGGTATGGGATATATAAAAAAAAGCGGAGATGCTCTTTATATAGCACAAGCCCGGGAAACCGGAGTCGGAAAAGTAATTTTCGATGCGTTTGAAAATAAGATAGAAGCTGAACGAAGAAATATGGAACAGAATCCGAGATGTTCAGATACTGATGTTAAAAATCATATTTATTACAAACTCGGGGTAATAGAGGGGTTGAAGTTTTTTGGAAAATTAGAAGACGAGGCTAAAACACTTATAAGTAAGGCAGGTGCATCATGAGTTCCAGTGTTGAGATGAAAGTTCTGGTAGCGATTATCCCTTTTCGTACCGATCAAGGGCCGCCGGGATCCGGGGCTTTCATCTCAACCATTGGAATAAAAACAGGAGGGCGAAATGCCTGGACTTGCAAAAAATATTTTTAATTTTGTTATGTCTCAAAAAGAGACGAAAAAAGAAGAAAATAAAAAACGAAAAAAGGCTAAGGCGGCAAAGCTACGCAAAGCGGAAGAGGTAAGAAAAAAAGCGGAGAGAAAGAGGAAAGAACACAGGACCCGCCGGGCCGGGCTTGCCGCAAGAATGCGCGATAGCGGTTAGCATAAGAAATATTGTGTCGGTTTTTTTACTAAAATAAGGAAAAACAATGGCTAAAGAAAACGTGACAGAAGGTAAAAGTTCCAATACCTCAGATCCAGACGATCAGACACTCGAACAGCAGTCTATTTCCAAAGATGAAGAGGAAGAGTTCGACGATGCTTGGGAAGAATCAAAAAAAGTAGCACTGGAAAATGAGAACGACGATGATGACGCTTCAGAGAACGACGATGATGACGCTTCAGAGAACGACGATGATGACGCTTCAGAGAACGACGATAATGACGCTTCAGAGAACGACGATGACGATGCTTCAGAGAACGACGATGATGATGCTTCAGAGAACGACGATGATGACGCTTCAGAGAACGACGATGATGACGCTTCAGAGAACGACGATCTTAAGAATATTAATTCATCCCCTGATGAGAGGATTAATCCGGAAGAATACATGGATTATTTCACAGAAGAACTGAAGGGCGCTGAGATTTCTCTTCCAGACGGGGAAAATGTGAATATGTCGGAGTTTATGAGTGATTACCCTGAAGTTGGTAATGTTATTATCTATGTTGCACAGCACATAGCTAACAAATTGATTGATGGAGCGATAGCCAGCGGGGAGATTGCTGCTGGAAAAGATGTGATGGAAATTAAAAGTAGCTTTACACAGAAGGCATTCGATCAGGCAATGACTGAGGAAAATTCTGACTGGCAGAATATAATCAACAATAAAAAATTTACCGAATGGCTGAAAAAACAACCCGGGAAAATACAGGAAATGGTTAACAGCGATGATCCCGCAGATGGGGTTTACCTGATCCGGCAGTATCAGATAACTGAAAGTCCTGAAGATCGCGAGAACCGGAAAAAACTAAAAAACGAGAAGCGAGAAAAAAAGCGTAAAAAAAATGCACTGCACAAAGGAGCATTGAAGGATAAGGGTGCTCCCGGTTTTTTTGGTAAAAGTAGGACACACAAAGGGGATCTGGAGGAGTTCGATGAGATCTGGGAAGAATCCAAAAAAAATAATTGAATTACCGGTAGAGGGGTCTCGTAAATTGAGATGTCCATATTGTAAAAAATTATTAGCAATTGTTGTTGTGCCTTTCCCTGGTGTGATTATTGAGACAATTTGCCGAACGCGGCACTGTCTCGGGAAAAATTTAGTAAGATTTGAGTTTTTGTAGTTGATGTTCGCGCGGAATTAACCGCGATTAACATAAAAACATATTGCTGAACTGAATGGCCAGAAGGAAATCAAGACCTCAGAGCAAGAAGAAAAAAAATAGTTTTCAGCATAGAAAGGAGTTCCTAAATGGGAAACTCAACGCATTTTGGGGATATTTCTCCCCGCACGGCTGTATTTGCCGTGAGACGGCTCCTTGAGCGTGCTCAAGCTCTACTCGTTCTGGAAAGATTCGGGCAGTTTGACCCTCAAGGTAAGAAAAAAGGATTGCAGCGCAAATGGAGAAGGTATAATTCTTTCGCGCCGGCAACATCGCCTCTGGCTGAAGGGGTAACTCCCGAAGGGCAGAAACTTACAAAAACAGATGTCAATGTGACGCTTGAGCAGTATGGCGATCTCGCGGGTATTACGGATGTAATCGAAGATACTCATGAAGACCCTGTTTTGCATGAAGCCTCCGATGTCTGCGGCGAACAGGCCGCTGAAACAGTTGAACTTGTTCGTATCAGTGCCCTTAAAGCCGGCACCAATGTTTTCTACGCCAACGGCGTGGCAAGCAGAAGCCTTGTTACCAGCCCTGCGACAAAGAGCGACTTCCGGAAGATCAAAAGAGCTTTCAAGCGTGCGAGAGCCCGTGAAATTTCCAAGATTCTGAAGGCATCTGCTGATGTTGCAACCGAGCCTGTAGCACCGGCTTATTTTGCCCTCGGACATACTGACTGTGAAGGGGATTTGCGGGATGTTACCGGATTCCTTCCTGCTGAGAAGTATGCAGATTCAACCAAAATACTTCCGGGAGAAATAGGAAAAATAGAATCGGTAAGAATTATTCTTACAGATCTGTTTGAACCGTGGCTGGAAGCTGGCGTGAGTGGCAGCACATATCTTACAAATGGCGGAACCGGGACAGGAAATGCGGACGTATATCCGCTTCTTGTTCTTGCAAAAGATGCCTACGGTATTGTGCCTCTGCAGGGAAATAAAGCGATTGATATCGGTGTTCTCAATCCGGGAACCAAAACCAAATCAGATCCATTGGGTCAAAGAGGTTTTGTATCATGGAAAACTTATCAGGCTTGCGCTATTCTCAATGAGAATAATATCGCCCGTCTGGAAGTTGCAGCTTCGCAGAATCCGTAAGTTGTGATTCGTTCGTATGGAATCAGGGGTTTCGGCCCCTGTCTCCTTAACAAATTCTAATAACGAAGGAAAAGAAAAATGCAAAAAGTAATCGGAATAATCGCTGCGACCGGAGCCACAATGAATATTGAGCTTGGATTCGATCCGGACAAAGTTACCGTAAGAAACACTACCGACAGAACGGAGCATGTGTACCTGAAAGAAGACACCGAAAATGCTTACGGCGTGGCGGTGGGAGCAACCGGAACAAAAACCTCTGCGGGTTCCGCAGCGGCAGGTGTTGTGGCTTATGACGGTGCGGCAGGATCCGCGGCAAAAGGATTCACAATCGGCGCATCCGCTGTAGTAAATGATAGCGGAGACGAACTTGTTTACGAAGCTGAGGGCGGACTTTTATCACCCTAGCTTTACAGTATAAAAACCGGAACCGGAGTTTACGGTTCACAACGGGCGGATCGGTACAGATAATGTATTGATTCGCCTTTTTTATTTTATTTCACTACAAAGGGAAAAAAATGAGCCAAGAGCCAGAAAAAAAAGCAGAAAAAAGCCAAGAGCAGACAACAATCCCTGCGGAAAAATCGGAAGCACGGAAGAACGAAATTAAAAAAGATAAACCGACAAAAGAGGAATACAGCAGAGTTGTCTTCCAGGAAAAATACACGCCGGGACAGCCGGACGAAGTTATGCTTTCCGTCAACGGCGAAGTTCTTATAATTCAGCGTGGAGTGGAAACGATTGTGCCGAAGAAACATCTGGAAGTTGCAGATCATTCTCTTGAACGGAAATTTTCGCAGTCGCCGGATCAGCCCCGCAAGTTTGCCGGAATGGTTAAGCGATACCAATACACATATTTAGGCCCGGCGACTAAAAAAGAATATGATGCGATGAAAAAGCTTGGGACTGAAAAGACCAGAGATAGTATGCGATCAATTATGAATCGATCGTCGTAATATTCAACGGACGACAGGGGTTTTCTTTTTTAATAGTTTTTCCGGGCAGAAAAGAACATATCATGCCTGAACATGCAGTAAACATAAAAGACCTTCTGCTTGATACAGCAATGGATCTTCCGGGCTGTACCGATGCAGTTATCCTTAATGAAATGGGAAAAAAGGTCCGCGACTTCTGCGAACGCACGGGAATATGGGTCGAGGAAACCGGCGATATTGATGTTGTGGCGGATCAGACTGAATACATTATTAAGCATGGATACAATGCTAATATACAACGCATTGTGTGGCTGAAAATAAAAACTTCTGAAGATGATGCGTTTGAGAATCTCAGCTATTTTCCTGAAGATTACTACTCCCTTTCACAGGATTATAAACTTATTTTTTCTCATTCCAGCTATGCCCCTTCCTCGGATATTACAGGGGGAATGAGATTAAAACTCGTATTGCGTCCGTTTCTCCAGGATGGAACACTCCCTTATTGGCTTGTAGATCGCTATGGCGAGGGAATAATTTCCGGCGTAAAGGCCAGGCTGATGCTTTCACCGGGAAAACCTTACACTAACCCGGCTGTAGCCGGACAATTTCAATTTCTTTACAATGATGCCATAACCAGAGCAAAAATTGCAAAGAGTAAACAATTTCCAAACAGGGAACGGCAAAAGGGTTTCTCAGGATAAATAAAAGGGTTAATAATGATTTTTTCCGAACTTGAATATCAATTGAGAGATTTAATCAATGACAGTGATCCCTCCGGGTATCGCTTTCCCAGGAAGATGCTGCAGGAATACGTAATCGGCGGGGTGCGGGAAATAAGAAGGCTTCGGCCTGATGCAAGATTTAACTCGGATGGCGGAGTGCGGGAGTTTTCCGGGCTCTGGGCGTACATTGAGCTTTCTGATAAGGATGAGTACCTCTCTGGATATCAGGGCATACGCGGGTGGGACAGAGAAGAATTTCCTATTCTTTACTTTACTGCAGCGACAGTGGAAAAAATTGAAATTTATAGCGATAGTGGCAGAACAGCACTTGTGGCGGAGGTGATATTCAGCGAACCGGAAGAGGAATACGGGATTCCAAAGCGGGTAATTGAGAAAAATAGTTCTCTTTTTTCTGGGTCGGTTAATGTCGATTCACCGTTGAATATTGCTGACACATGGGAAGTTAAAGCGGTTGAGGCTGATATTCTTGACGACGTTTTCCGATATGCGGTAGTGGTTTATGCCGCTCACAGGGCATACGCCCGGGATTCTGAGGACACATTTAATTCCCGGAGAGCTGGAGAGTTTTATAATCAATTTCTTTTTGAACTTGGAGTAGGGAAATAAAATAAAAAAAGGTAATTATTATGCCCAACACAAAATACAGAGTTGTAATAAACCTCTTGAAAAAGACGGCGAAAACTCAGGGAGAAATAGCGCTCGGCGAAACAATAGACCTGCTGCTTTTTAATACGGGAACGGCGGTCGCAGGCGATCTTTATGCGGCGCTTTGTTTCCGGGGTGATCGTTATGCAGTATGTAATAGTTTTTCCTCTGGAAGTGGCTCTATTGACGGGGTGATGGATCTTGATACAACGGAACTTGCTGATGCTTTTGCTAATATAGTAGGTCGCGGGAAACGGACTTTCTATTTTTGTGTGTGGGATAATTCCAACGATAATTTACTGGTAAATGAACCGGTTGAAATAATGAACAATCCTTATTATACAGGATCTGGCGGAGTGAGCCCTGTAGTGCCTCCTGATAATCAGGTAATGCTATACGATAACCAGGTTAATCACGTAAACCTCGGAGCTGCCGCTGATATACGGGCATACACAATCGAATATGTGGTTGATGACGGTAGTGATTATCAGTTTGGAGAGTTTAAAATTTATCACGACGGGACAACTGCCTACATCGAGCAGAGCTATATCGGGGCTTATTTTGATTCAATCTCATGGGATGCGGATATAAGTGGCTCCGGACAGATCCGGATTGTTGCGACTGTTGCAAGCCACGGAAGCGATATAAAAATGGTGTATGAAATAACAGGAGAGATAGACGTGAGTGTCTGAGATAGCATCTCATAAAAATAAAGGAAAAAGCATAATGAAAAGCGTATTCAGTAAAATCAATATTATCGGGGTTGTTTTTTTATTTTGTTTCGGGATATTTGCGGATGTTGTTCCAAAACGGATTAAATACCTTGAAGTTGAACGGATGGCGTACCGCGGCTCTACTGAGTTGACAATAGCTTCCGGAGTGATTACAAAAACACGGACTGTCCATACTGTTGACGGGGAGGGGGATCTTGATGATACTCTTGATACCATTAATGGCGGGGCTGCGGGTGATTATCTTATTATTATCCCAGAAAGTACCGGAAGAAATATAACTATTTCGACTGCCGGGAACATCCTTATGCCGACTCCAACAATGCTTATCCCTGATAACGGGACTGTTGCACTCTATTATGATGGCTCTAACTGGCTTCTTGCGGCGGCATCAAGTTCTCCTGCAGGGAGTACGGGGGATGTCCAGTATAATGATGCGGGGGGAGTTTTCGGAGCAGAGTCAACGTTTAATTATGATTCAGTTACCGATACTCTTGTTGTTTCTAATATTAATTTACTTTTTGGTGTAACGGTTGATACAATCGAGACAACTCTTACCAATGATGATACTCACCTTCCGACATCAGGTGCGGTATATGCCTTGCTTGAGGATAGAATTGAGGATGGCACAGCGGCAGGACAGGTGCTTTTTTATGATGGATCCAAGTGGGTGCATACGGAGCTTTCGGAATTTAATTTTGATGATGCTGCAAAACGTGTGGGTATAAACAGGACTACTCCGGATAAAACCCTCCATGTGGGCGGAGAAATAAAGGCAGATAGCCATATTACTGTCGGCGACAGTGCTGCCGGCATTGACTATACTATTACATTTGACGGCGAAGATGATAATGGAATCATTACTTTTGATGAGGATAATTCCGAATTTGAAACAGACCGTAGAATTAAAATCAATTCCGGCACTCAGGTGGATTCAATCACAGTAGGCGGTGGCAGTGCCGGAATTGATTATCAAGTTGTTTTTGATGGCGAGAATAACGACGGAAGTATTACGTTTATGGAGGATGAAGACCGATTTGATATAAATGAACCCGTAAAAATCAATACAAATGTGGCGAATGCTGTAACAATAGGTAATGGCGCTGCAGGTGTTGATTATATAATTACCATTGACGGGGCAAGTAATGACGGGGAATTTGTTTATCACCAGGCAGACAATGTGCTTATGACTCTCCCTGCATTGAACTCGGTTAATATAGACGGAAAACTTGACTTTATTGAGGAAGCGGGTGCTCCTCCTGCTCCTGCATCAGGGATTGGCAGAATGTATGTGCGTGACGATGGGGGCATGGAAGCGCCTATGTTTAAAGATTCCGGAGGCAGTGAATATAATCTTATCACCGGGGCAAGCTCCGGGATTGTGGGACCGACAAGCTCCACGGACAATGCAGCAATCCGATGGAATGGTGCTTCAGGGAATATTGCTCAGGATTCAAAATTGTTTATTGACGATGCAGGAAGTGTTGTTGTAGGTGATGGTGCTGCCGGCGTTGATTATACTATTACATTTGACGGCGAAGACAGCGACGGAACAGTAACGTGGGATGAGGATAATTCCGAATTTGAAATAGATTCGGACGTAAACCTATCGGACGGCGAAGATGTAAGAATAAATAATATCAGCGTTCTTTCGCTTCCTGTTCCCGGAGGGGGATCCTCCGGTAATAATATTGCAATAGGTGGCGGGGGTAAAGCACTTACCGGCGGAGGGGATCATAATACCTTTGTCGGTATAGAGGCAGGGAAAGATTATACTATCGGAACCTGCGGTGTGGCCGTGGGGTATCGAGCGGCCTATGCAAACACTACGGGTCTATATAATACAGCAATCGGATATCAAACTCTTTACGCAAATCTTACGGGAGATAATAATACGGCAGTCGGGCGACGGGCATTGTTTTATTGCAACGGAGGGTTGGGAAATACAGGGATTGGATGTAATGCGCTTATCATGAATGTCTCGGGAGATTATAATACTGCTGTTGGCGTTGAGGCACTTAATGATAACACCGTAAACAGCAATACTGCAGTTGGATATCAATGCCTGATGAAAAACACAACTGGCACAGGAAACGCGGGACTTGGGTATCAGGCAGGATATACGTGTATCACCGGGCATAGAAACACAGCCATAGGGCACAGCACTCTTTATTATGCTTCAAATAATGACAACACCGGGGTCGGATATCATGTTTTGGATGCACAAACAAACGGATATAATAATACAGGAGTGGGTTCTCAATCTCTCGGAAACACAACAATAGGGATAAATAATGCCGGATTCGGTTCAGGTTCCGGGGCATCAATTGCAACCGGTTCTGAAAACACTTGTCTCGGAACGGGTGCGGATGTCAGTGCATCAAACAGTGTCGGGGAAATAGTAATCGGATATAATACAGTCGGTAATGGCTCAAATACATGCACTATCGATAATATTTACTCTGTTTCCGGCGGTGTTGCAAACGTTTATGTAAGCTCTTCTAATCAACTTATGCGGGCTACGTCTTCTTCAAGATATAAAACAAATATAAACTACGATGACATTGACCTCACGAATATATATGGATTAAAACCAGCTTCGTTTGTTTATGTCGGAGGGGAAAAAGAATACATCGGCTTTATTGCGGAAGATGTTGCGGAAGTTGAGCCCAGACTTGTTGAGTTCGACAAAAACGGGCGGCCTGATGCCGTGTGTTATGATCATATCACCGCATTGCTCACGAGTGCAGTACAAGAATTAAAAAAACAAAATGATGAATTAAAGAAACGCATTGAAGCGTTGGAAAACCAATAAAAAAGGAGAAGTAGTATGAAAAAGACAGGAATGATTATCGGGCTGGTGTTCGCATTGGCGTTAAGTGTGTTGGCTGTTGAGTACAAGTACATTGAAAAAGCGAAAAATGTCTCAAGTGGCAACATTGCCGACTGCTGGCGTTGTCAGCGTGCTACAATTATGATGGATCAGAATGTAGAGATGACCCTGGTGATGAATGGATATAAAGATGTAGCTGCATTTGTTGCCGGGAAAACAAATTCCGGGCTGATTGTCAGCGATCTTGATAATGTTCAGGAAATGCCCGAATACAATGAAGTTTTTCTTGCAATTCTTGGTAAACTCACGGAAGCCGGAAGTGTTTTCGCGGGTGGGATTCTAAAAGAAAAAACAGTAGGAGAGGGAGAAGATGCTGTAACTTATCAGTATATCGAAAAGAATATTGAGTGCGGAACCGGAGATATTGCTCAGTGCTGGCGGAGCCAGATGCTGAAAATAAAAATGGGAGAGTCTGTAACAATATCCGTCCGTATGCTCGGCTACTCCGACATTGACGCATTCGTGGCAGGTAAAAGTGTGATTGAGGTTCAAAAAAGCACAATAGATAATGCTCAGGAAATGCCTGAATACAGCACTGCATTTACCGCAATTTTTAATAAACTCACAGAAGCCGGCGAAGATTTTGAGGGCGGGATTCTAAAAACAGTTGAAATAGAGGAGTAAAAAATGAGAAAAAAAATAGGCATCGTATTGATTCTGGCTGTTCTTATCGGGGTATTCGCTGCTGTATTGTTCGGCGGAAGTATAACCGACATCGACGAACAAAAGAAATTTACCCAGGGGTACGGGAGTGATTTTACTCATGGTGATGTTACTCCTTACCAGGTGGATGAGCCTTCTGCTTCCGTGACCTATATCAGGTATCGAGGCGGATCCGGAGAGGTTTTTATTCAAAAGGTCTCTGTCGCTGGAACAGTAACTACATTTGAAAAAACAAAAGACACATGGGCGAACCGGGCAACGGCGACCTATGTGCCAATAAATCAATAAAGGAGCAATGTGAAAAAGATTTTATCAGTATTTTTTTTATGCGCGTGTTTTTCCTTATTCGGGGAAGGGAAATATGATAAATTTCTTGGGAAATACCGTGAGGATTTTTCCGTCGGAAGCGTGAATGGAGACACATTCACAATGAAGGGGGAAATAATCGTAGGCGCAGGTGCAGGGAGTTTTACAGCATATGCTCCCGGAACAAATGGCTTCGTCCTTACTGCTGATAGTTCGACCTCTGAGGGGGTAATATGGCGCACAGGATTAACTGTTCCCGGCGGTGCAAACGGCGACATCCAATACAATAACGTAGGGGCATTCGGGGGCTGGACAAATCTGCCTATCGGCAGTATGCCGACTGGTGGCAACTGGAATATGACTTCCAATTTGGATATATCCGGACCAAGTACTGGTGGTTATACTACTGGATTGCATATTGATTACGATGACTCTACCTATGGTCCGACGCTTGCAGGACATACCGACAGGGACGGCGATGAAAGAATCTTCTTCAGGGGAGCTTTAATTTCAGCCGATAATCAAACATACCAATTCGGGTCTTTTGCAAATTATCGGATGGGACACTACACAGACAATAAATTCAAATTCAAGTCGGGGGATATTGACGGTGCCGGAACAATCGGAGACATTTTCACGGTTGATGACGGAACGCCGGATGTGAATTTTTACGGACAAATAACATCAGCCGGCCTTAACGTTGATACGGGTGGAACTACATCAACAATAGAAGGCACAGTATCTCCAGTCCTAAAAATCGATTATTCTGACTCAGGCACAGACACGGTGCAGGAAGCCTTTATGCTTAGACACGTTACCGATTCCGATATGGCCGATGACTTTGGAGTATCTCAGACTTTCGCAATTACCGACGATGTCGGAATAATTAACCGTATTGCAAGTATTGAGGCATTCAGGGATGGCGCGGATACTGATGGCGAACTTGTCATCAGTACGCTTGATGGGGCAGATGAGGGAGTTTTCAGATTTAACCGTACTTATCAATCAAATAATCTTTATCTGGGAGATTCATCAATCTCCGGAGATGATGGATACATTCGTCATGGTTATGATGGAACAACAAATCTTAAACTTGGGTATCGGAAACTCATTTTAACAGCAGGGAATTACAGAGCTTTAAGCGCAGATATTTTGGGTATAACATTAGGGAATCCGACAGCTGGATACGGGCGTGATATTACGTTCGTTAGCGGCACTGACGAAGTCGGAAAATACGATGCTGGAGACGATGAATGGACATTTAGCAGCAATGTCGGAATCGGCAGAACCCCGACTGAAAGACTTGATGTCTATGAGTCTTCTGATACTGCCAGAATCTTAGTAGAGACAGGGATGATAAATGGATATGCCGTATGTAAATACAAAACACCATCACACGAAATGGGGATAAATCTTTCAGATTCTAGTGGTGAATTTTATGTTTATGATTATGACACAACGACAAAACGATTTAAGATTGAAAACGATGGGACGTTATCTACCGATACCGTAAATTATGAAACATTAGTTACGGATGATAATGATATCCCTAATAAGGAGTTTATTGATCTCCGGATAAAATTAGAGGGAGCCGGTGATTACACTGTATTGCTAGGCGAATCAGGGAACGCAAGCATTACCGGAGATTACAATATTATCGGGGGATATCTTGCAGGGACATCAATCACGACTGGAGCTTCAAATACGTTATTCGGACAACGTGCAGGATATAGCCTCACGGCGACAAACGATAATGTGGCTATAGGCGATTTTTCCCAGCGCTATATGATGGGTATCGGGAATATAGCAATAGGTCTGAATACAATGACAGGATCCGCTACTCCGGCAAATAATACTGGAGGGCATAACGTGGCTATAGGTTCCGAAGCACTTACCAGCCTTACATCCGGAGATGCTAATTTCTGTATTGGGGAACGCGCCGGCAATGAAATCACTACCGGAGGCAGTAATGTGTACATCGGAGCTGCCGCAGGGAGATATAATACCACAGGATCCGGAAATACCGGAATCGGTGCAAGTGCTTGTCGCGGTATGCGCGGAAGCACAAATGTAGCAATAGGCAATTCTGCTTTAATCGGAAGTGGGGTTCCGGCAAATAACACAGGTGGGGACAATGTAGCGCTCGGGGTTAATACTGGGTCGATGATGACATCAGGGAATATGAATTTTATGGCAGTAAGCGAAGCTGGACAGAATTTATCCAGCGGTGGCTATAATGTACTGATAGGGCAGAGAGCCGGGCAGGACATTACAACTGCCAGCAGCAATGTGATGATTGGTAGATTTGCTGGAAGAAATGTTACCGGAGGGGATAATACCATGCTTGGCACAAATACAGGGCAGGGCATTGGGATTGACAGGTGTGTATTCGTCGGCTACGGAGCAGGGTATTACGAAACAGCGGATGATAAGTTTTTTGTTGATAATCAAATCCGCACAAATGAAGCCACAGCCCGTACAGATTCTATTATTTATGGTGTTATGAATGCCACTCGTGCCAACCAGACACTTGCTTTGAATGCTAATGTGAAGATAGCTGAGAATGTGGGGTTTTATGACACTACTCCGGTAGCGCAGGCAACGGCGTTGACAGCATCAAACGCGAGTACGGTTGATGTAACGTATGGCACAGAAGAACGGGATGTTATAAATAATTTAAGAATAAGAGTTGATGAGCTTGAGGCAAAACTTCAAGCGTATGGACTTCTTCAATAAGGTAAAAAATGGAACGGATTATTATTACAAAAATTCTTGAGAGTTCTGCAACTGGCGGGATCATTTTAATTACGATCTACTTCTGGCTTAAATTCCGGTTCAAGGCAATTGACCAGCGAATTGATAATGGGATAATCACATTTGAAAAGATACATGCTCGGATTGATCGCAGGAAAGACGAAGTAAATAAGCTCGAAAAAGAGATAATTACAGGACTTGGTGAAATAAACACAAAATTAGCGCGTATTGAAGAAAGGATATCAAAATGAAAGAAAGTCGAGAAAATATTTTTATCGGAATGCTTGCAGTTTTAGCTATAGTGTTGGCTGGGTTTTTTATCCTTGTAAGTTTTTGCGGGTGTCAATGGAAGACTCACACTGAATACTACGAGGCGCTTCATCCGGACACAAAAGAGCAGCTGATAAAAGTAAAATCCGAGACATCTGGAATGCTGCCATGGAGTGATCAGAAGACGCTATCAATTAGCGGTGTGGGGATATGATTTGTGAAATGCGAGCGAATGAAATATTTTATAAGGCGGGAGTACAATGATCTAGATAAGATGATACAAATGCTTTCACATTCGCTGAACATCTCTAATGTGGATGCCGAAAAAAGATTATTGAAACAGTACATAAACACATGGTCGGAGGTCGAACGAATTAAAATTTGCGGAGAATGCGACTTCCGGGATGAATGCGAAATTTTTGCAAAGGTGAAAAAATGATTTTTTGTCGTCCGGAAATAAGACCGAATAAACCTATTGGAGAATGGGACGGCGAAACATGGGAACTTGTGAAGACCTGGCGGGGAGAAGTAAAATCCCAGGGCAAAAGAATAATAATCGAAATTAGTAAGGGGTTTGAGACTGATTTTCGTTCCGGGCCTAAATTTTATAGAGCAAGAGTTTCAAAAATGGGGCTGGGGCTGATTGCCTGGCTTGTTCATGATGGGTTGTATGCTGCGGAATATTTCACACGAAGTTTCAACGACAGGGTAATGCTCGATATTCTTGATTTTTCCGGTATAAGTTGGAGTAAAAGAAATACCTGTTGGCTTTGTGTCCGGGTCGGAGGCTGGACGGCTTACGCAAAAAACACAGAAGAATCTATAGCAAAAGCAATAGGCTTTGTAAAAATCGAGATAATAAATGAAAATTGAACTTAATAATTTCGGCGGGATTATTCCAAAACTTGACCCGAAGCTGTTGCCGGAAATATCTGCACAGGATGCTCGGAATCTCTTTCTTGGGCATGGGACATTGAAGCCGATAAGAGATGATGCGCAGGTTGAAAGCGGACACTCCGCCGGGAAAATTTATAAATATAGAAACAAAGATACGGGAACGGAATGGCTTAGCTTTGCAGGGACTGATCCACAGGTAAGTATTATAAAATCTCCAATTGCACAAGATAAATACGATAGAATTTATTTATCGGGATATTCCGCAAATAAGCTATATGAATACAGCACTCACGCTGATTTTGGGGCCGGCCCGGGCGGATATCGCCAGATTTATGCGACTGATGTAAACAATAAGGTTCCTCCTGCAATTGCAGCAATAACATTGGCGGATCTTGTGGATGAAGAACAGGACTTAAGTGTTCCAGACGGGATGCGGCTCGAATGGTACTTTCCAGATACTCCGGCAAACAGCGTTGACAGTGAACTTGTAAAAATTGAGAAAACGTCAACCGGATATTCATTGCTGTTTAAGTTTCCGGGGGCTATTGTTACAGGACTCGGAGGGGCTCCGACTGATCCGTATTTTAGATTTATGATGGATTTTAATGATGATTCGGGCGGAACTCTTACGTTTAATTTTGATGAAATTGGAGAAAAAAAAGCTGTGCGCAAAGATAATGGGGTTGACTGGGCGTTTCCCGAACTTACCCGGATGGAGCCTCGCGACATAGGATTATACGCCGCGGGAACGTGGACAGCTCCCGCAGAAGACGAAATGCAGGTGGTTATAAATATGAATTATGAACATTCCTGCCCGAAAAACATTTTCTATACACGGACATACGTTAATGATCTCGGAGAGGAATCTCCCATCGGAGAAATTTCCGAATTGGTTCTCCGGGAATGCGCTCAGCGCTTAACGCTTCCAGCTATAGCAAGTGGAGATGTTGATTCCACCGTGGAAAAAATGAGAATATACAGAACCGGCACCGGGGAAAGTGTCGATGCTGATAATTTTTATTTTGTTGCAGAAATTTCAAAAAGTTCTGGGGCGTTTCCCGCTTATATTGACTGGGTAAAAGATGGGGATTTAAGTACAAAACTTGTGCCGCGGGAGAATCCTCCCGACGGGCTTGAAGGAATAGTGCTTATGCCCGGACAGTTCGCTGCGGGATATAAAGATCGCACGGTATGCTTTTCGGAACCATTTCTTGTGCATTCATGGCCGGCGAAGTATCAGATAACAGTTGATGCGGAAATAATGGCCCTGGGGGTGTCTGGAAATGATTTAATCGTACTGACAAAAGGAAATCCCGAGCTTATATCCGGCTCTCATCCAGTAAGTATGCGGAAGCAGAAATTGATGATAGATCAATCATGCGTTGACCGGAATGCCGTCTGCCAGGCAGGACACGCTGTTTATTATGCTGCTCCTGACGGAATTATTAAAATATTCGGAGGACAGGCACAACTCGTAACGGCAGGATATATAACCAAAGATCAATGGCATGAATATATAGGGAGTAATGATAATGTCTGGTTTGCCTCGTTTGACGGGAAACTTCATTGCTACATCCGCCAGTATATAGCTCCCGGAAATGTGAATTTTCTCCTTTATGTTTTTGATTTCGGCACGGAGCCAGTTGAAATAACACAGGTGCTGGGATTGGAAATGGGAACACTGTACACAGATATGGAAGATGATTCTCTTTATTTTGTCGATGGGATTAGCGGATCGAATATCCGGCGTTGGAACGATTACGGTGAGGATGCAAAAACCCTGCTCTGGAAATCAAGACAGTACGGACAGCGTGAACTGAAAAAGCCGGTAAGCTGGACGTGCGCAAGGGTGCTCGCGGAAAGTTATCCCGTAAGCCCGGCAACGCCAATACGGTTTGACATTATGAAATACGGGGCAGGGGGTGCCGAAACAAATGTTTTCACAAAATATGTTTATGACCGAAAGGCTTTTCGCCTGCCGATCCACGACCCGGCGGAAACATGGGCTGTGCGGATTATGTCGGAAGTGGAGATATTTCAGATTGCATTAGCAACAAGCACAGAAGAAATTCAAAGGTGAGGGAAAATGGGTATTATTTCCACAGGATGTATAAAAGATATAAACACACAAAATGCAATGAATGCACTGATAGAGTTGCAGTCGGGCGTAAATGACGGGGTTCCGGCAACATCACAGATCAGTGATCCAGAAGCAAGGCGGGTTACGGAGGCAATACTTGATAACCTGAAAAATAGTGGCGGAGGGATCCCTTCTACATCCGGGATAAAAGATTTTGAGACAAAAAGAGTGCTTGAATCAATAATAGATGAAATAAACTAATACAGGAGGAACAAAAAATGGGAATTTACGGAACTACCACAGGTAGCGGATCTGCTTTCGGGCGCGGAACAATAAGGGTTCCCGGAAATACCGGATTTATTGGCGGTGGGCGACGGAGCAAGCCCCGTGACGGATGGGGCGAAAGAAGCATCGATCGGCTTC